>VAPL010043772.1_pt1 | contig 16280 bp, 15 predicted proteins | sample 3395061 | NCBI WGS metagenome assembly VAPL01 (sample SAMN08290444, study PRJNA428436) | hydrothermal vent metagenome | isolation source: Deep-sea hydrothermal vent chimney 2 | place: Pacific Ocean: Juan De Fuca Ridge | depth 2182 m m | reverse complement strand
ATGACACTGCAAAAGACGCTTGATCTGGCGACCGAGTTTCGCAAGACCGACAACACCACCCCGATTGTTTTGATGGGCTATTACAACCCGATCCATTCGCGCGGTGTTGATAGTTTTCTAAAAGCCGCCAAGGCCGCCGGGATTGACGGGCTGATCATCGTTGATCTGCCCCCCGAAGAAGACGCCGAGCTTTGCGTTCCAGCACAGGCGGCGGGTTTGAATTTCATTCGCCTTGCCACCCCGACCACTGACGCCAAGCGTCTGCCCAAAGTGCTGCAAAACACGTCCGGTTTCGTTTATTACGTCTCAATCACAGGCATCACCGGCGCGGCGGAAGCGCAGGCCGACGATGTCGCCCCGGAAGTTGCGCGGATCAAGGCCGGAACCGATCTGCCGGTGGTCGTTGGCTTTGGCATCAAAACCCCTGAAACGGCTGAAAACATCGCAGGCGTGGCCGACGGTGCGGTTGTCGGCTCGGCCATTGTCAGCCAGATTGCGGGCGGCAAAAGCCCTGCCGAAGTACTGGCGTTCATCAAGACCTTGGCCGATGGGGCGCATCGGGCCTGACGAATGACAAGGCAAACGGGGGAAATTTGGCTTATTGTATTTTGGCACACGGATTGGTAAGAAATCTTAGCCAAAACAAGGGATAAGACATGCCCGTCATCACCTGCATCGAAGACTTGAAACGCATCTACAAGCGCCGGGTTCCAAAGATGTTTTATGACTACTGCGAAAGCGGTAGCTGGACCGAACAGACCTTCCGCGAAAATATTACTGATTTTCAGGCACTGCACCTGCGCCAGCGCATTGCGGTTGATATGGCGGGCCGCACGACTGCGACCAAAATGATTGGGCAGAATGTGTCGATGCCGGTCGCGCTGGCCCCGGTTGGGTTAAGCGGCATGCAAAGTGCTGATGGTGAAATCAAAGCCGCCCGTGCTGCTGAAAAATTCGGCGTTCCCTTTACTTTGTCCACGATGTCGATTTGTTCGATCGAAGATCTGGCGGCCAATACAACCAAGCCATTCTGGATGCAGGTTTATACATTACGCGACGACGCATTCATGGAAAATCTGATTGCCCGTGCCAAGGCAGCCAATTGTTCGGCGCTGGTAATCACCGTTGATCTGCAAATGCTGGCTCAACGCCACAAGGATCTGAAAAACGGCCTGTCCGCGCCGCCGAAACTAACCGCTAAATCCATCGCCAACATGATGACCAAGGTCACCTGGGGCCTTGGGATGCTGGGCACCAAACGCCGGACATTTGGCAACGTCATTGGCCACGCCAAAGGTGTCAGCGATCCTTCTTCGCTGACGTCGTGGTCGGACGAAGCATTCGATCTGACGCTGGACTGGAAAAAGATCGAAAAACTGATTTCCATGTGGGATGGCAAAGTTATTCTGAAGGGTGTGATCGACGCCGAAGATGCGAAAAAGGCGGCAGGTGTCGGGGCCGACGCGATAGTCGTGTCGAACCACGGCGGGCGACAGCTTGACGGCGCTATTTCGTCAATTCGCGCCCTTTCAAGCATTGTCGAGGCCGTCGGGGACCAGATTGAGATTCACCTGGATAGCGGTATCAGAACCGGCCAGGACGTTCTGAAAGCCTGCGCGTTGGGCGCGACGGGTACAATGATCGGCAGAGCTTATGTTTATGGGCTGGGGGCTATGGGTGAAGCCGGTGTGACCCGCGCGCTGGAAGTGATCCATAAAGAACTGGATATGTCGATGGCGCTGTGTGGACATAAGGATATCAACACCGTTGATCGTGATATCCTGCTGATTCCGAAAGGCTTTGAAGGCGACTGGGCTTAGGGCATTGGCAATCGTCTGATCATAATGATCAGTGGGATTACCAGCGCAAGCAACAGCGCAACACTTGCAAAGGCGATGCGCAGGCCAAAGCCCTCGGAAATAAAGCCCATCAGAACCGGGGCCACAAAAAATCCGGCGAACCCGATTACTGCGACTTTTGAAATTGCTTCGGTGCGCACGTCCCTGCGAACCAGCCGCCCAACCAGGGCCAGCGCCATCGGGCCGATCACCGAAATTCCCAGCCCCATGATGCCAAAGCCAAGATAGGCGATCAGCGGGGTCGACGCGGTGGCGGCAATCAACACCCCGATAACTGACAATAGTGTGGCCCAGCGGATTACCGAATATTCGCTGGTTTTTTCGATGATAACCTGTCCGCTGAAGCGCCCGATTGCCATTGTCAGTCCAAGGGCCGCCGGACCCATCGCACCCTGTGCGGCACCACCCGACAATGTGCGTTCGATATGCAGCGCCGACCAGCTTTCCACAGTCGCCTCGGACATGAAAGCTATCAGCGTCACACCTCCACACAACAACACCGGCCACAATAAAGCGCTCTTGCCTACGTTTTGCTCGGCTTTCTCTGCTGGCAATTCCTGCTTTGTTGTCAGTGCCAAGGCAACAGCCACCAATGCCGCCACTGAAAACACCGCCTCCGGGGTCCAGCCTGCCTCGCGCGCAAGTCCCGTCAGTAGCGCCGCCACCGCATAAGACGCCGAAAACACCCCGTGATTTGCGTTCATTAGTGAGCGCCCACTGGCGACCTCCAGGATGCTGACCCGTGCGTTCATCACAACATCCGTCAGACCAGAAGTCGCCCCCAGCAACACCAGAAACAGACCAAACATCAGCGGACCAGTTGCAATCGACGGCAATATCATCGTCACAGCAAACAGAATTGACGCCACCATCAGCGCTGACGCCCCCAGTAAGCGTTCTATTCTTGGCGCCAGCCAGATAGAACTGGTCAACCCGATCCCGGTCCCCAGCAACATCATCCCGAACAAGCCATCGCTGGCGCCAATCTGCGCCTTTAGCACCGGCACAAGGGCGGCAAAACAACCCCAGAACAGTCCGACAATTGCAAACGCCGCCGCCGGGCGACGCGATATTTTCAAGGCGCCTAAAATGCTCATCAATTCGCCTTGCCACACCCCAATTCATGCTACAAGGAAAATAGCTGTCACAACCCTTCCCAAAGCCAAATGCATGGTCTATACGCGCGTCTTCACGCGGGCTTACACCCTTGGAGGATCCCGCATAACACTAGGAGAATAACCATGGCCGGAAAGATCCCAGATCTTAGCGCCGACATACGTACGGGGACAGGCAAGGGGGCCGCCCGCCAAGCTCGCAGAGCAGGGAACGTACCAGGCATCGTATATGGCGGCGGCATTGACCCGCTTCCAATTCAAATCCCCTTTAACGCATTGCTCAAGCGGCTCAAGGCTGGCCGCTTTTTGTCGACGCTGTTCAATCTCAAGGTTGCAGGCCATGACGATGTGCGGGTGATTTGCCGGAACGTGCAACGTGATGTTGTCCGTGACCTGCCAACGCACCTGGACCTGATGCGCCTGAAGCGCGACACGCGTCTGGCGATTTTCATATCGGTGACTTTCATCAACGAAGAAGAATGTCCCGGCCTGAAAGCTGGCGGTGTTTTGACCGTGGTGCGCAACGAAGTGGAACTGTCGGTTATTGCCGGCGACATCCCCGAAGAGATCGTCATTGATTTGGCAGCGATGGAAATCGGCGACGTTGCCCACATTTCCGAAGTTGATCTTCCAAGCGGTGCGCGGCCAACAATTGACCGTGACTTTGTTATTGCCAACATCTCGGCACCAACCGTGCTGCTGGCTGAAGAAGATGAAATTGCCGAAGGTGAAGACGGCGAAGCAGTCGAAGGCGAAGAAGGTGCAGAAGGCGAAGGTGACGACGCCGAAGGTGGCGACGAGTAGCGCCAACCGCTGACCGATGTGAAATCATTCAACGCGGGGCCTTCGGGGCCTCGCGTTTTTTATTGGCGCACGGAGTGTAAAACCCCGTTTTATACTATTGGCCGCCCAGCTCAGACGTCAAACGCGCCCTCATCACGCGCCGTCTGGATGATAATTTCAATCAGATCAAACTGTGATTGCGAGCTGATATCCTCAAAGTAAATATGGCTTGGCCAAGGTTCGAGAACATAGTTATCGTCTGGCAGCTCTATTGATCGGCACACATTTTTGATTGCAGCCACAAATTCGCTGGCCGTTTGCTTGATCTCCACTTTGGCCATTTCCAAATCTGGCAGGCTGTTGCGATCCACCTGGCTGGAGCCAATGCCAGTGGTTAGCGGTACTCTCCGCGCAATTGCCTGTTCCTCATAAAATGGCAACGCGACTTTGTCTGCTTCCAGCCGGATTATAAACTTTGGGCAGACGCCGTGCTTCAGATCTGTCAATTCTTCCAGACCGACGCCACTGGTGGGCGCCCCGACGCCACCCCGGCGACGCGAACTGCGGTCGCGTTTCTTGGCCTGAGTCACATAATCACCGCGATAATTGCAATCAAACAGACGATCAGCCCAGGGTTTGCCCTCGGTCATGCGTTTCATCGACCGGATGGCCATGGTCTTGCAATTATCCGGACCGATGAAAAACGGCGAGCCGGACGCATCGGAAAGCTCAATCCAGCCGTTCGGAAATTCGCTTAGGAAATGTTCTATCCAGGGAGCCAAAACAGTATCTGCCAGATGGTCCAGCAGTTCATTGACGAAATCAGGATCATGCACAACATCCGCCAGCAGCGGTTCCTGGCCGTAGATATCAGCGGCCAGAGAATAGGGTGCCGAGATTTGCAACAGCGGCTCCATCCCGGTCAGCCGTTCGGTCACACGCAACATATCATTGATAATCTTGGGAATGCCGGTGGTAAAGTCCGGGATTTCAAGTGATCGCCAATTATCTTTGTTGATCAATGTCTTATCTGGATCAGAACCGGGCGGAAACTTGTCAGGATACATCATCGTCTGGCCTATGGCCTCGCAGGAAAAAGCGTAAAGCGCCCAGACCGTATAGAATTTTTGGATGCCCAACAGGCGGCTGGTGATCAGATTGGTGCGCGCATAACGTTCCGGATCGGTTTTGTAATACGCGGCAGAATCAACACCATAAAGATCATGCAAGATGCTTAACGTGATCATATGGACCGAGCCAGACACATGTACCGAACCAGTTTGTGCTGGTTTGGCAAAATCGGCGTCATATTCCCCGGCAATCGCATCATCAAATACTGTGCGCAATTGTTCGGTAGCCTGCTCATCGCCGGATTGCCAGCGCGTCAACAGATGTAATCCATTTGGAAATTCAAGAAAGTTGATCAAGACCACATTCCTTTGCGCACTGTTGTTTCGTAAAAGAGAAACAGATTTGGTTCTGGGATCTGTTATTGATTGATTCGAGCCCGCCCTATCGCCCAAAGGCGGCATTTTCAGTCAGAAACGACCCGACAGATCATCCCTTTCATCTGGTGCCTCTGATCCGGTATGGTTGGCAAACCACCAATCTTTCAACCAACCGGGTCATAACAAATGCAGCTATTCGTCGGCCTCGGAAATCCCGGTGCCAAATACGCCCGAAACCGGCATAATGTCGGCTTTATGGCGCTGGATGAAATTGCAGCTGACCACAGCTTTACCCCGTGGCGGCCAAAATTTCAGGGGCGGATTAGCGAGGGGATGTTGGGCAGTGAAAAGATCATTCTGCTGAAACCCGAAACCTTCATGAACTTGTCGGGGCAATCCGTCGGCGAAGCAATGCGGTTCTATAAAATCAACAGCACAGACATCACCGTGTTTCAGGATGAAATCGATCTGGCCCCTGGGAAATGCCGGGTGAAGGATGGCGGCGGGCACGCTGGCCATAATGGGCTGCGCAGCCTGCACCAGCATATCGGTCCGCACTATTCTCGTGTGCGAATTGGCGTCGGGCATCCGGGGCACAAGGATAAGGTGCCTGGATATGTGCTGCATGACTTCGCCAAAGCAGATCAGGACTGGCTAGACGATCTGCTGCGTGGTGTTAGCGATGGCGCAGTTGATCTGGCTGCAGGGGACAGTGGTAAGTTTCTGAACGCAATAGGGCTGCGCATGAAACCTGCGCGACCCTCAAAACCCGCGAAACCCCAAAAACCAACCGAACCAGAAGCCAAGCCCACGGCTGAATCGCAAGACACACGCAGTGCCATGCAAAAGCTGGTGGACCGGTTTCGCTAGTCGCGGTTAGGATAGATCATGGAACCCAAGAAAAACGCATCCGTTAACGTGCATGGCCTACCGCTGACCCCTTGCTCGCTTGAGCCGCTCACCGGATATTTCCGCAACGGAGCCTGTGACACCTGCGATCAGGATAGCGGTAGCCACACCGTCTGCGTGGTGATGACGGCCGAGTTCTTGGCCTATTCAAAATATTTCGGCAATGACCTGTCCACGCCACGCCCCGAGTTTGGTTTTAACGGCTTGAAACCCGGCGACAACTGGTGCCTGTGTGCCAGCCGTTTTATGCAGGCTTATGAAGAAGGCTGCCCGCCACAGGTCAACCTGAACGCTACCCACATCCGCGCCCTAGAAATTGCACCAATTGAGGCGCTGGAAGCAAATGCAGTAGCCACTTAAGTTGGATATGAGTATGTTGAAATTTATAGTTAAGGCGTTGATAGTATTCGTTATTGTCGCCACTATCATCGGCATCTGGAACCGCGAAAAAATACAGCGCCTGCTGCGGGTCAATTCGCTTTTTTCAGAAGAGCTGATCGTCAGTAATTTCTCTCACATGCAGGGCATGTTTTTTAGTGAACCTCTCCCAGTCACCAGCAACATCGTCACACCACTGCCCCAAGCCCTACAACCCCTGCCTGACAGCTTTAGTTTTGAAGGCCAGGTTATCACGATCCCGGATTGGCGTGAAGAACGCCAGCACACCGCGATGGTGGTTCTGAAAAACGGTGAAATTGCCTATGAAGACTACTTCCTTGGCACCAAAGACACTGATCTGCGGATATCCTGGTCGATGGCAAAAAGCGTTCTGTCGACTAGTTTTGGTATTGCAGTGCAGGACGGCCTGATTGCTGATCTCGATGCCCCGGTCACTGATTACGTCCCCAGTCTGACCGGCACCGCCTACGAAACCGCCACGATCCGTAATGTTCTGAATATGGCCAGCGGGGTTAAGTTTAATGAAGATTACCTTGATTTCAACTCTGACATTAACCGAATGGGCCGGGTTTTGGCGCTGGGAAAATCTATGGATGGTTTTGCCAAAGGGCTGAGCGAAACTGCTCGCGAAGCCGGTTCTGGTATGCAGTATACTTCCATCGACACCCACGTTCTGGGGATGGTGCTACGCGCTGCATCCGGCATGTCGGCCAAGCAGTACGTTTCCGAAAAAGTATTACAACCCATGGGGCTAGAGGCTGATCCCATTTACCTGACCGATGGCTACGGCGTGGCGTTTGTGCTGGGTGGTTTAAACATGCGCACCCGCGATTACGCCCGCATCGGGTTGATGATGGCACAGGATGGGATGTTGAATGGCCAGCAAATTGTTCCAGCCAGTTGGGTTCGGGAATCCACCACGCAATCCGCGCCTCCAGCCGCGCAGGGTAATGATACCAACCTTGGCTATGGTTATCAGTGGTGGTTGCCGCCTGAACCACAGGAAGGCGAGTTTTTCGCGCTTGGTATTTACGGCCAATACATCTACGTGAACCGGCCCAAGGGCGTGGTGATTGCCTTAAACAGCGCTGATCGTTCCTTCACCGGAACCGAGCGCGACATCACCCACATGAACCTGACCATGTTCCGCACGATTGCCGACGGGTTGCGTTAACTGCCAGTATCGATCTCGACACCCAGATGCTTGGCGACGGTGAAAATATCCTTATCGCCGCGACCACACATGTTCATGCAGATGATATGATCCTTCGGCAGATCAGGTGCGATCTTCATCACATGGGCCAGCGCGTGGGATGGCTCCAGCGCCGGGATGATGCCCTCCAGAGCGCAACACAGCTCAAACGCGCCCAGCGCTTCTTTGTCGGTAATCGCCACATATTCGGCACGGCCAATATCGTGCAGCCAGGAATGCTCTGGTCCGATACCAGGGTAGTCCAGCCCAGCCGATATTGAAAACCCTTCCAGTATCTGCCCGTCATCATCCTGTAACAGATAGGTCCGGTTACCATGCAAAACGCCGGGGCGCCCACCGGTCAGACTGGCGCAATGCTCAAACTTATCGTTCACACCTTTGCCGCCTGCTTCAACACCAATGATGTGGACATTTTCGTCGTCCAGAAACGGAAAGAACAGCCCCATGGCGTTTGAGCCACCGCCAATCGCCGCGATGAGCGTATCGGGCAAACGCCCCTCGGCACGCTGCATCTGTTCCTTGGCTTCTTTGCCAATAATGCTTTGAAAATCCCGAACCATTGCCGGGTACGGGTGCGGCCCTGCCACCGTGCCGATACAATAAAACGTATCATCCACATTGGTCACCCAGTCGCGCATGGCGTCGTTCATCGCGTCCTTCAGCGTGCCGCGACCCGAAGTCACTGAAATCACCTCAGCCCCCAACAGGCGCATCCGAAACACGTTCGGAGACTGGCGTTCAACATCATGCGCACCCATGTAAACGATGCACTTCAGCCCGAATTTGGCGCAGACCGTCGCCGTCGCCACACCGTGTTGCCCGGCACCGGTTTCCGCAATGATCCGGGTGCGCCCCATGCGACGCGCCAGCAATATCTGCCCCAGCACGTTGTTGATCTTATGGGCCCCGGTATGGTTCAGCTCATCACGTTTCAGATAAATCTTCGCCCCGCCCAGATGCTGCGTCAGGCGCTCGGCATGATATAGCGGCGAAGGTCGCCCCACGTAATGTTCCCACAGGTCATCCATCTCGGCCCAGAAATCAGGATCAACTTTGGCCTTTTCGTATTCCGCCTCAAGTTCCAGGATTAGTGGCATCAGGGTTTCGGACACAAACCGACCGCCAAAGCCGCCAAACCGGCCATTTTCGTCTGGTCCGTTCTTGAAACTGTTACGTTGTTCGTTCATCGATTTTCTCCCTGCACTGACCGGATAAAATCGGCAATCATGCGTTCATCCTTCACCCCCGGCGCGCTTTCCACGCCGGAAGATACATCCACCTGACGCGCCCCGGTCAGGCGAATTGCTTCGGCCACGTTTTCGGTATTCAAACCACCTGCCAGCATCCAAGGCACCGGCCAGCGCCGCCCCGAGATCAAACGCCAGTCAAACGCCACCCCATTGCCACCCGGCAATTTGGCACCCTTTGGCGGCTTTGCATCCACCAATATCAAATCCGCGACCCGGCCAAATTCCAACAGGGCTGGCAAGTCTTCTTCGGTAGCAATTCCCAGAACCTTCATCACTGGTAAGCCATAGCGCGCCTGCACTTCGGCCACCCGTTCCGGGCTTTCGGACCCATGAAGTTGCAACATGTCCAGCGCCATGCCTTCGACGATTTCATCCAGAAAATTGTCATCCGCATTCACCGAGAGCGCAACCTTGGCCACGCCTGGCGGCACAGCTTGCGCCAATAATGCTGCCTGCGCCACCGACAGGCTCCTTGGTGATTTGGCGAAAAAGTTGAATCCCAGATATCCTGCACCAGCAGATACAGCCGAACTGACGTGTCTCAGCTCCTTCAGGCCGCAAATTTTTACGCGAATGTCTTCAGTCATAGAAAAAGGCTTAGCGTGTCTGGCCGTCACTCTCAAGCAAGGCCAGAACGTCATCCACAACGCCTTCGTCTTTTTTCCTCAGCCGATTTACTTCGCGTTCCAAGCGCGCGTTATCGCGCCGGTTTACGCCGGCCTCGGCGCGTTGCTTGTGTTCGCGCAGCCATTCCCAGACAAACCCGATCAGGACACCGGCAACAATCCCACCAAATATCACTATGAACATCGGCAAGGTGATCGCACTCTGAACCCCAAGCAGATTGGCCATGTCATCGGTTAGAAGACGCAGTTGAACCGGCGCTCGGTTTGCCATCGCGACTGTCACCAGACAGATCGCGAGGACCGCCAAAAAGGCATATCGAAGATAACGCATTACAATCGGGTCCTATTTCCCGTTCAGTCGATCCCGAAGCAATTTGCCGGTCTTAAAAAACGGCACATGCTTTTCGTCAACATTCACACTATCACCAGTGCGTGGATTGCGCCCAACACGGGCATCGCGCTTCTTAACTGAGAAAGCGCCAAACCCGCGCAGCTCCACCCGATCCCCTCGGGCCATCGCCTCAATTATCTCTTCAAAAATTGTATTAACAATGCGCTCAACATCGCGCTGATACAAATGAGGATTTTCGTCTGCAATTTTCTGGACCAGTTCCGATCGGATCATCTGTTCCATCCCCCCGTTAAAATTTTTAAGTCGCTAAGTGGCAGCAGCGCCAATGCGATCTCGACTATAGGGGGAAATCACGGTTGCACAAATAATAACCGCCTAAAAGATTGGAAAAACACACTGCTAATGCGCTGTTTTCTTGTAATTTTGCAACCATTCAACCCTGTGTCGCCCAAAAACATGCCGAACTCGCCTTATTTCGCACTTGCAGCGAAACAGTTGATTCGCAGGTCAATCTCAACTTTCTCACTCAGCATTATTGAGATGCTGACTTGATCAATCCATCTAATATCTCACGGCTTTGCGGCAGGCTTTTTAAACTTGCTTCCAATCGCGCGCGCCATTTTGGTCCGCTATTAAGTGCAACATCATAGGCGTCGGCTAGTTCATCGGGACGCTGCTCATTTAATACTTCGATTAGAAATTCCGCCTGTAAACGATCTTTTATAGCTTTCAGGCTGTCTACCCCAGCTAAACGCCTGTCAGCCTCAATCAATTTATGGATCGCATATCGTTCAGGTCGTGGAATCTGAACTAGAATTCCACCGCGATATAGGGCCACTGCCGGGATCGGTTCTGCAATCAGGTAGTTCAAGTGATGTAGTGCCCGGGCACTTACCCCAAGGGCTGGTAATTTTCGGATGCCCTCCTCTCCAAAACTTGGTGTCAGGAATTCAACCAGTGTTTCACGGCTGGCCTGTTTCCAGCGCCAGACGCGACCTTTTTCCAGGCTTGGGAACGGCTCAAATTTCAAGCCTTTGAAAACGTCCTGCAATGGCCCATCTACCTGATCCTGCAACGCAAATGACAGGCGCTCGAAACTTGCGATGTCAATATCATCGGTGCGGGCCATACGATCAAATCCCAGAACGACACCCAGTTCGGCTTCATACATCTGAAAAGCGACCGTTCCCACTAATGTGCCGCCCAGCCGAAAAACACCGGATTTTGCGAAGGCAGCTAACAGGCTGCCAGTGGTTGCATCCAATGTTGCGTATCCCTCACTTCGCAGAACTTTAACACGGCGCGACATTTCCTTGCTGCGCTCTTTGCTTGCCATTTTGATTTCTGAATGCCGTTTAACCCGTGTACGCAATTCCGGCGTGTCTTCGCCCAGATAATGCCAGACATTTCGCGCACCCAGCCGATATCGGTCATACAGATACTCATGCCCGTTTATCGTTTTCGCCGTCACCTGACCTTTAATATCTGACACAGCCACATCGCGATGCAGCCGCAGCAGATCAAGATAGGCAGAGTGGCCAACAGCCGAATGGTTATTAGTTTCTGGCATTTCTTCCTCTTACCGCGCAATAATTACTTTGTGTGGTAAGAGAGGGAAATCAGTTTTACCGCACAAAAATATTTTCAGGCGGTAAAAGAAAACCCCGCTGCCAATCAGGCAACGGGGTTAACTAATCAATTGGTCTGGAACTTACTCGTCGCCCTTCAGCGCCGCGCCAAGAATATCACCCAGTGAAGCACCGGAATCGGATGAGCCATACTGCTCAACTGCTTCCTTCTCTTCGGCGATCTCACGCGCCTTGATCGACAGACCCAAACGGCGGGTCTTAGCGTCAACATTGGTCACGCGCACATCAACCTTGTCACCAACACCAAAGCGATCTGGGCGCTGTTCAGCCCGGTCACGGGACAAATCAGAGCGACGTACAAAGGATTTTGCACCCTCGTATTCGACTTCGATACCGCCAGTTTCAATTGCGGTCACGGTCACAGTGATGATTGAACCGCGCTTAACACCGTCAACGGCGTCCGCAAAGCTGTCATCCCCAAGGGCCTTGATCGACAGGGAAATACGTTCCTTTTCCATATCCACTTCGGTAACAGCGGCCTGGACCATGTCACCTTTGCGGTAGTTTTGGATCGCATCTTCACCGCGTTCATCCCAAGACAAATCAGACAGGTGAACCATGCCGTCAATGTCGTTATCCAGACCAATGAACAGACCGAATTCAGTGATGTTCTTAACTTCACCTTCAACTTCAGTCCCGGCAGGATGGGTTTCAGCGAATACTTCCCATGGGTTACGCATTGTCTGCTTCAGACCCAATGATACCCGACGCTTGGTGCTGTCGATTTCCAAGATCATCACTTCGACTTCTTGCGAGGTCGAAACGATCTTGCCCGGATGCACGTTTTTCTTAGTCCAAGACATTTCAGAAACGTGGACCAGACCTTCAACGCCCGGCTCCAGTTCAACAAACGCGCCGTAATCGGTGATGTTGGTTACGCGGCCTGTATGGGTGCTCTCCAGTGAGAACTTGGCTTCAACCGCATCCCAAGGATCATCCTGAAGCTGCTTCATACCCAGGCTGATACGGTGGGTTTCTTTGTTGATCTTGATGACCTGCACCTTGATCGTTTCACCGATTGCCAAAATTTCCGACGGGTGATTCACCCTGCGCCAAGCCATGTCAGTAACGTGCAACAGCCCGTCAACACCGCCCAGATCGACGAACGCACCGTATTCAGTGATGTTCTTGACCACACCGTCAACGGCCTGACCTTCAGTCAGATTGCCGATAACTTCGGCACGCTGTTCAGCGCGGCTTTCTTCCAGAATGGCGCGGCGCGATACAACGATGTTGCCCCGGCGACGATCCATTTTCAGAATCTGGAATGGCTGCTTAAGGCCCATCAAAGGCCCGGCGTCACGCACAGGGCGCACGTCAACTTGCGAGCCCGGCAGGAACGCAACAGCGCCGCCAAGATCCACAGTAAAGCCACCCTTTACACGGCCAAAGATAGCACCATCGACGCGTTCTTCGGTTTCGGCTGCTTTTTCCAGACGATCCCAGGCTTCCTCGCGGCGTGCCTTCTCGCGGCTGATGCTTGCTTCCCCGCGTGAGTTTTCAACACGATCAAGGAATACCTCAACCTCGTCACCCACGGCCAGTTCGGCGTCTTCACCCGGATTTGCGAATTCTTTAATATCAACGCGGCCTTCCATCTTGTAGCCGACGTCGATGATGGCTTGTCCCGATTCAATTGCCAGAACTGTGCCTTTAACGACAGACCCTTCAGCGGGTGTGTCAATTTCGAAGCTTTCGTTAAGAAGGGCTTCGAATTCCTCCATAGCAGATGCGCTCATATGCGGTTTGTTTCCTTTATAGCGATTATTCGGGCCGTGCGGTTGGCTCCGCAGGTCTTTGGGTTTCAATTGGTCGAGGGTCAGGATTTGCAAACAATAAGGGCCGGTGATTACCCGACCCTGCTCATATGGATTCTGACGATCCTTAGACCTGCGCGCGTATATGGGGTTTGGGGGGGTATGGCAAGGGGGCACTAACTTGAGCACCACTGCCTAATCAAGCCAGGTTACTTCAACGGGCCGATACAGCAGATCTTCCAGATCGGCGGATTTTTCATAGCTGCAAATTCCATTCACCACGGCCTGTTCATACAGATTGGCAATGGCATCTTCGGCAGACGCATTTGTCTGACAAGAAAAGTCATCCCTATCGTTTAGGCAGGATTGCGTCCACAACCGGTGCAGCCTGATGGCCGGACAAACCATTGCTTCTGTCATCGCCCCATAGTCAATCGCTTCGCCTTCAATTTCGGTGACACCTTGCAGTTGGGCCGCAAGAAACACCTCTAAGCGAAGAACCTTATAGCCCATGAACGTTCTGAGCTGCTTGGGCGTATGGTTACTGTAGGCTACAGCGTTCCCATAAAAAGGGTCTGGGCGGTTAAAATCCAGTGGCGAAACCGAAAAAGTGACAAGCATCGCATATTCAGACCAATCATTGCCGTTGAACGGAGAGCCAGTCAAAAGCGCTCGGGTCAATTTTTCAAGCTTTGCAACACCTTCTGCGGTATCAAATCCACCGTGACCAATGGCCCTGCCGATTAGAAATCTTAGCGTCTTAACGTCGAAAGGATCATGTTCTAGCTTATCTTCTGCCCGAACAATTGCACGCGCTTCTATATGTGGCCCGTAGGGCGGCAACGTCGTATGCGAACCTATTCGTTGGTCATATTCGTAGGCGACATTAAAGTCCGAAGCGCCTTCATTATCCAAGTATGCGCGAGCGTGATCACCTGCATCTTTAGATTCCCAATCTATCAGGCTTGGGTCTAAATTTCTCAGGTATTCAAATGTGCCGTTTTCTTTGGCATCCAGAATTTCCCAAGCCCAGCTCTCCGTCTCTTTGTCATATTTATTGTAAACAACAGCGCGAAGCATACAGAGTTCGGGTGTGTAATTGGCCGGTGTCATTACTTTGTGGGCAAACGCGGCGCATATTTTTCGTGCTAACTCAAATTCACCACCCCATCGCGGCTCGCCCAAGCGCACGACACGATCCAACGTCCCAATATTGGGTGTCACCGCCATTATCCTGAGTGTGATCTCAAACAAATCGCCACCTGTTCGAACTGTCGGCTCAAGTCGAAATATTGCATCAGAAGCCGGTACAAACCCCGGGGTTTCTTTAAAAATCTCCCAGGCCATTCCGCTTGCAGACCTGTGAAGCCGGCGCATTATTTTAAATGCATCCGGGTGTACTTCGCGGGCGTATTTAGTGCCACGGATATTCCAACCCAATTGATAGTCAATCCAAACCTTCGCTACCCGCGCATGGATCGAATTTGGCCTTTGGTTCAACCAGTTCTCAACAAAACTGTGCATTCTTGGGTCGGTAGTTAAGAACGCTCCATAAACGTCACGCTGATAGTCAAACGTAGCTTGACCGGACAATGCTGCAGTTTGTAATTCCTCCAATTCACTTTCCAATTCGCTAAAGTCGCCGGAATACGCTAATTCCCGAAGCGTTTTAACGTCAATATAGTCGGCAGCGCTTGCTCCATGCGCAAAGACCAATAGCGAGCAAACCAAAACAACAAACTTGCGAACAAATAGCGGTTGCCATTTTTGCATCTGAAATCCCGTCTGAAACTGACCCAAACTAATATATTGTTGTTGTCTAGGGTATTTTTGACCAAAATTGGGCATTCCGTTAGAAAAGCACCCTCTTTCCGCCGCTCAAAATCCCCTTTACTGTCCACGCGAAGCAAAGGGAATTCACAATGGCCACCGGTACCAATATCCGCACCTACTTCAACGGCACATGGCAAAACGGTGACATGCCGATCATGAATGCGGCGGACCATGGCGCTTGGCTGGGAAGCTCGGTATTTGACGGCGCGCGGCGGTTTGACGGGGTAACACCTGATCTGCTGGCACATTGTGAACGGGTGGTGCGTTCTGCGGCTGCGCTGATGCTTACGCCGACCCAAACCGGTGCGGAAATAGCCGAGATCGTGCTGGAAGGGCTGAGCGCCTACGCCAAAGACACACCGGTCTATATCCGCCCGATGTTCTGGGGACTGAATGGTGATAGATCGGCGATCGTCCCGGCACCCAATTCCTGTGGTTTTGCGGTTTGCCTGGAAGAAATCCCGATGGCCAAACCGGAAAGCACCACTACCCTTGGCACCACGCAATTCCGCCGACCAGTGCTGGAAAGTTCGGTTGTGAACGCCAAGGCCGGTTGCCTTTATCCCAACAACGCCCGGATGTTAGCCGAAGTTTACGCCAACGGTTACGGCAATGCTTTGGTGGCCGATGCGCTTGGCAATGTCGCTGAAAGTGCTACCGCGAACGTATTCATGGTGCGCGACGGTGAGGTTTTTACCCCGGTCGCCAATGGCACGTTCCTGTCCGGCATTACGCGCGCTCGCCACATTGAAAATCTCGCCGCTGATGGTGTCAGGGTACATGAGGCAGTTCTGAGTTTCGACGATTTTCGCGCGGCGGATGAGGTATTTCTGTCCGGCAACATGTCGAAAGTCACACCTGTGACAGAGTTTGACGGCACGCATTATCAGCACGGGCCGGTGACCCGCCGGGTGCGCGAAATGTATTGGGACTGGGCGCATTCGGCCGACTAGTGTCAAATCGTCCCGCCCTGTTGCACTGCCCCGCAGGCTAGGCCATCATCCCGGTGACAAATTAAGGAGCCAAGCCATGCGGAAATTTATGGTCGTTCTAGATGATAGCCGCGAATGTCTAAACGCCATGCGTT
>VAPL010368280.1_pt1 | contig 16299 bp, 13 predicted proteins | sample 3395061 | NCBI WGS metagenome assembly VAPL01 (sample SAMN08290444, study PRJNA428436) | hydrothermal vent metagenome | isolation source: Deep-sea hydrothermal vent chimney 2 | place: Pacific Ocean: Juan De Fuca Ridge | depth 2182 m m | reverse complement strand
GATCTCGTAGGATTCAGACAAGGCTAAAGCCTCACTTCCAAAAATATTTACAAGGTTATTAACAAACCACTGGCTATAAGTTGTAAAGCGGACTTCAGTCCGCTATTGAATAAGTATTTTTGAGCTATTGTGGACTAAAGTCCGCTCTACAACCTTCAAAAACTTAATTTATTAAATTAAAATTGTTAGGATAATTTTAAACACTTACTACACACCACCTAATCTACGAGCTGTATTATACAACTTAAGCATGTAAGGTTTTTTTCGCTGCAACCATTTCAATCGCTGTTTTAACAGCAAATTCTAAACTCCCTAATTTAGCCGTGCCTGTTCCGGCTAAATCAAGAGCAGTGCCATGATCAACCGAAGTTCTGATAATAGGTAAGCCCAAAGTAATATTGACAGCTTGACCAAACCCTTTGTATTTTAAAACAGGTAAGCCTTGATCATGATACATAGCTAAAACAACATCTGCAGAATCCAAGTATTTTGGAGTAAAAAGAGTATCGGCAGGCAGAGGGCCATGCAACTCTATTCCTTGCCGTCTTAAAAACTCTAAAGTAGGTTCAATAATATCAACTTCTTCACGACCTAAATGCCCATTTTCACCGGCATGAGGGTTAAGACCACAGACTAATATTTTTGGCTTGGAAAGGGAAAAATATGTTTTAAGATCTTGGTTTAATAGCTTAATAACTTTACTTATCCGGTCTGGGGTAATCGCTTTACTAACTTCAGATAAGGGTAAATGCGTTGTAAGCAAGGCAACACGTAGCCCTTTGGTTGCCAACATCATAACGGGGTGACCACCACTAATATCAGCAATAAACTCAGTATGCCCAGTAAATGATATACCTGCATCATTGATAATACCTTTATGCACAGGAGCTGTGACCATCGCATCAAATAAACCATCCAGACACCCTTGGCTTGCTATACGAATTGTTTCAATCACGTAAGGGCTGTTACTTACAGTAAGGTGCCCTGTATTAACTGTATCTTCAAGTGGAACAGGTAAAACTAACAGGCAGCCTGCTTTACTTTTTTGCGGTTTTTGAGAGGGGTTAAAAATAGCAATTGAAATAGCAAGCCCTAATTGTTCGGAGCGCTGAATTAATAATTCAGGGTCTGCTATGATTATCAGTTCACATGCATGAGATTGTTGCGCTAATTGAAGACATAAGTCAGGACCAATTCCTGCTGGCTCCCCTGAAGTAAGAGCAATACGTGGAACTGAATATGTAGTTTTCATGGATGAAACGGAGAGGCGGTTAAAGTGAGATGTATTCTATCCTTATCCGCTTAGGCATTGTATTTTTATTAGAAGAATGAAGATGAAAAAAGAAAACCGGTTTTTGAAGATGACGCAGTTTGTGACTAATCACCCCTGGTGGATATTATTAATCATTATTCTGCTCGTATCAGGAATGTCAGTAGGTATCACAAAACTGGGGTTTAAGAATGATTACCGAGTGTACTTTAGTAAAGAAAACCCACAACTACAAGCCTTTAACAATATCCAGGATACCTATAATAAATCGGATTCAGTGATGTTTGTATTGCAACCTAAGCAAGGTGATGTGTTTAGCACTGAAACCTTACAGGCCATTCAAATGTTAACAGAGAAATCCTGGAAAATTCCCTTTTCAAGCCGTGTTGATTCAATAACAAATTTTCAATACACGCGAGCTGAGGCGGATGATTTACTTGTCTCAGACCTTGTTATTGATCCAATGGTTTCTGTAGAAGAAAGGGAGAAAATAAAACAAGTTGCACTACATGAGCCTTTTTTAGTGAATAAACTCATCTCGCCAGAAGGAGATGTGACAGGTGTCAATGTTACATTGCAAATGCCTCAGAAGAGTCCAAATGAGGCTTCAATTGTTGCCAAGTCAGCACGAGAACTGGTAACAGAAATACAAGCAAAGTACCCAGATATCAAAGTATATTTAACCGGCATGGCAATGATGAGTAATGCATTTAGCGAATCCGCTATCAATGATAATAAATTACTGGTTCCAATAATGTATAGCTGTGTAATATTTGTTTTGTTGCTAAGTTTTCGATCAATCAGTGCAACCATTGCCGTTGTAGTGTTAATTGTTTTTTCTATTATTTCTGCATTAGGTATTGCGGGTTGGCTTGGATGGTCTTTAACTCCAACATCTGCTATATCCCCCACTATTATTTTAACCATGGCAGTGGCTGATTGTGTACATATTCTTGTAACACAATTACACAATATGAGAATTGGTCATGAAAAAAAACAAGCTATTCAAGAAAGCCTAAGGGTTAATTTTCAACCTGTTTTACTCACCAGTATTACCACGGCCATTGGTTTTTTAAGCATGAACTTTAGTGATGCACCACCTTTTAGAGATTTGGGCAATATAGTAGCAATAGGTGTTATCTTGGCATGGTTATTTTCTATTAGTTTTTTGCCGGCATTGATGACTGTACTACCTATTAAAGTAAGGGTGCAGGATAAACAGGATAATTTGATTATGAAGCACTTGAGTGGTTTTGTGATTAAATATCGCAAGCCATTATTAGTTGTTAATGGTGTTATTGCTTTGGTTATGATCTCCTTTGCTCCTAATAATCAACTAAATGATGAATTTGTAAAATATTTTGATGAAAGTACTGAGTTTAGACAAGGAACTGATTTTTTAAATGATCATATGGGGGGGATTTATAGCGTTGAATTTTCAATTCATGCGCTGAATGTAGGAGGGATAAGTGAACCAGAATTTTTACACTCGGTACAAAAACTTGTTGATTGGTTATTAACACAGCCGGAAGTTGTACATGCAAACACTATTACTGATATTTTTAAACGACTGAATAAAAATATGCATGCTGATAATAAGGAATGGTACCGCTTACCTGATGAGCGAGCATTAGCTGCGCAGTATTTACTACTCTATGAAATGTCATTACCTTATGGATTAGATTTAAATGACCAAATTAATATTGATAAGTCTGGTATTCGGGTTATTGTATCGTTAAAAACCATGAGCTCGAATCAGATGCTAGAACTTGAGCAGCGTATTAAGCAATGGCTAGGAAAAAATATAACACAATACAATATTGAACTAGCTAGCCCTATTTTAATGTTCTCTCATATAGGACGCCGTAATATCGGCCGAATGATTAGCGGATCTTTGCTTGCTTTGGTGCTTATTTCTTTTTTACTGATGTTTGCTTTTAAGTCTATTAAATTAGGCTTGATTAGTTTGATTCCTAATTTAGTCCCTGCAGGAATAGCCTTTGGTATTTGGGGGTTAATTAATGGCCAAATTGGTTTGGGCTTGTCTGTGGTAACAGGAATGACCTTGGGCATTGTGGTTGATGATACTGTTCACTTTATCAGCAAATATCAGCGAGCAAAAACCGAAAAGGGTATGAATAGTGAAGATGCTGTAAGATATGCTTTTTCTACAGTAGGGGTAGCATTATGGGTTACCTCTATCGTATTAGTAACAGGGTTTATGGTATTGAGTTTTTCTCATTTTACCATGAATGCAGAAATGGGCTTAATGACCGCCATTACCATTGCTGTAGCACTATTTTTAGATTTACTGCTTTTACCCCCTTTATTAATGAGTATGGATAAAAAATAAATTTACTCAAAGCCTGTAAGTAGGTAACTATATTTATTCTAACATTTGGAAGTGAGGCTTTAGCCTCGCATGATTCAGACGAGGCTAAAGCTTCACTTCCAAAAATATTTACAAGGTTTATTAACAAACCACAGACTATAAGTTGTAGAGCGGACTTTAGTCCGCTCTACAACCGACGAAAACTTAATTTATTAAATTAAAATTGTTAGGATAATTTTAAACACTTACTTAACTATTTTGCTGTTGTTATATAGCACTGGTAAACTTACTTGTATTAACAATTATTTATTAATAAACCCATGAAAAACCTATCTCTTCAGGACCAATTGTTAAAAGCGGGCCTAACGAATGAAACTAAAGCCAAACAAGTTAGAGCTGAAAAAAGAAAACAAACAAAAAAACAGCAAAAAAATAAAGTAGAAGTTGTCAATGAAGCTAAACAGAAGCTACAGGAAACTAAAGAAAAACAGCTAGAAAAAGACAGGTTATTAAACCAAAAACGTAATGCAGAAGCCGAAAAAAAACAAATAATTAATCAGATTTTTCAATTAATAGATTTGAATAAATTACCTCAAGATAAGGACGGTACGGCATATAATTTTACTGATCAAAATAAAGTTAAAGTTATTTATATCAGTGATAAAGTCAAGAACAATATAATTTCAGGAAATTTAGCTATAGTTAAGTCAAAATCAAATTATGAAGTGGTTCCTGTTCCAGTGGCAGAAAAAATTAAACAACGTAATAAAAAAGTAATTATTGTTTTATTTACTGATAACGCAGAAACGACTGAAGAAGATAACGAATATCAGGGTTATGAAATACCTGATGATTTAATCTGGTAATACTGGAAGAAGCGAATGTTAATGGGTCATGAAGTTAAAGCAGCCTCTATTCTAATCATTGATGATGAGCCATTCAATGTAGAAATTTTATTAGATTTACTGGAATTGGAAGGTTTTACTCATGTAACGGGTACCAGCAAACCGGTTGAAGGTATTCAGCTCTATAAGGAAAGGGATTTTGATCTGATTTTACTGGATATAAATATGCCTGTTATGGATGGCTTTCAGGTTATGAGTGCCTTTTCCAACATTATAAAAACCATTCATCCGCCCATTTTAATATTAACCGCCTTAAAGGATAGAGAAGTTCGCATAAAAGCCTTAAACTCTAGTGCAAGAGATTTTCTGGAAAAACCTTTTGATAGTGATGAAGCGGTTTGCCGCATTTCTAATTTATTAGAAATGCATTTAACCCAAAAAATATTTGAAAAATATAGCATTACTCTTGAAAAATCAGTACAAGAAAGAACCAGAAAAATTGAAAAGACTCAAGCAGAAATCCTCGACTGTTTGGCTTATGCTGCTGAATATAGAGATATGGATACCGCTAACCACACCATTAGGGTAGGCTGGTATTCGAGAATTATTGCAGAAAAATATGGTTTTAGGGCGAATGAACTTGATTTAATTCAACAAGCGGCACCTATGCATGATATTGGTAAGATAGGAGTTTCAGATACTATTTTATTAAAACCTGGAAAACTGGATGCTGATGAATTTAAAAAAATGCAATTACACCCTGAAATTGGTGCAGAAATTCTGAGTAAAAGTAATGCCCGAGTGATGAAAATTGCCAGAATAATTGCTTTATCTCATCATGAAAAGTGGAATGGAAAAGGTTATCCAAAAGGTTTAAAGGGATTAAAAATACCCATTCAAGGCAGGATAGTTGCTATAGCTGATGTATTTGATGCCTTATCAATGGAGAGACCATATAAAAAAGCCTGGCCTTTAGATAAAACTTTAAATCTTTTCGCTGAAGAATCGGGGGAGCATTTTGACCCTCAACTGGTAAAATTATTTATGGATTCTCTTCCCGATATCTTGATAATTCAGGAAAAATATAAAGATATAATTCCCCCAAATTAATAGGCTATGATTTTTTAAAATTAGCTAAATTTTTCTTACACTCTATACTCATCCGTTTTACTTTTTTACCCAGTTTTATGGCTGTTAATTCCCCCCCCCAGAGACACCCCGTATCAATCGCAAAGCAATTGTTTCCTTGGTAGTACCCTAAAGTAGACCAGTGCCCAAAGATAATCTGCATATCTGTTGATTGACGTTTTGGTGCTGTAAACCAAGGCATTAAATGTTTGGGTTGGCCCCCAATTGCACAGCTATATTTAAAATCTAGTTGGCCATTTTTATCGCAATATCGCATACGGGTAAAGCAATTAACAATAAACCTGATTTTTCTCATGCCCGTTAAATCAGAGCTCCATTTATCAGGCTTATCACCATACATTGCTTTAAAAAAATCAAGATGATTATGACCCTGCAAAACTTTTTCAGCTTTTAAAGCCATTTCTTTAGTTTTTGCAAAATCCCACTGGGGGGGTAAGCCAGCATGTAATAAACAAAAATCATTGTTATAGTGAAATAAAGGCTGGTGTCTTAACCATGTTATCAGCTCATCCCGATCAGCTGCCTGTAAAATAGCAGTTAGGGAATCATGTTTATGAGGTGTACGTTGTTTAAATGCAGTTGCCAGTAAATGTAGGTCATGATTACCTAAAACAGTCACTGCTGATGAACCTAAAGACTTAACAAAGCGTAGTGTTTCTAAAGATTTGGGGCCTCGATTAACAAGGTCACCAGCAAACCAGAGCTGGTCTGTTTTTTTATCAAATTTAATATGCTCTAATAATCTTAACAAATCATCAAAACAGCCTTGTATATCACCAATTGCGTAAATAGACATATTAAAATGTATTAATGTAGTGTCCGCGGAATGGATAAAGTAAATTGTGGAACAGGTGCTTTAAATTGCTCTCCACTATCCGAAAGCATGACATACTTACCTTGCATCACACCTACTGGTGTTTCAATCATAGCACCACTGGTATAACGAAAGGATTCACCTGGTTTTAAATAGGGTTGCTCACCAATAACCCCACTCCCTCTTACTTCCTGCTTTTTACCATTTGAATCAGTAATTAACCAGTGACGAGTTAATAGTTTAGCAGGAATAATACCTACATTTGTAATGGTTATAGTATAGGCAAAGATATAGCGATTAGCCTCAGGTGATGATTGAGCATCAATATACTGTGGTACAACTTCAATTATTATTTTATTTTTTTCACTCATAGTTAGATGATATAACAAATCGAGGTATGATACTTTAAGCAATTTATACTATTCTTAAATCTATCAACAAGATAATAAAGCCTATTCGATGATTTTTAAAAAATTACTGTTATTTTTTTTACTGTTTTTTTCTATGTCTGTATTTTCTGCAGGTATTAATGAGTTATTTTCAGCGGCTATTTTTGGCAAAACAGAAAGAGTTAAATTTCTGCTTTCTGATGGTGTTGATGTTAATGCTATAACAGCAACAGGTCGTACTGCAATGATGGCCGCTAGCTTTAATGGTAATGTCCGCGTGGCTCGTATCTTACTGGCTTATGGAGCCAATGTTAATATTGCCGATAACTTAGGCTCAACGGCATTAATGGATGCTGTTATTTTTGGCAGTGAAGAGCTGGTTAAATTACTGTTAACAGCAGGTGCTGATGTTAACGCAGTGGATAAACAAAATATTTCTGTGGTTGAAAAGGCTAAGAAAACTAAATATGCCAATATTGTAAAAATTCTCGAAAAATCAATTTTACCCAAAGAAGAAGAAAAGCCAGAAACGAAACTTGCAGATGAAGAAAAAAAACCTGTTGAGAGTTCTGAGGATAAAAAAACTGAACCAAAAAAACCAAAATAATAGCTAAGATGAATAATACTAAAGAAAAGCCGTTACATATCCATATCTTAGGAATATGTGGAACATTTATGGGCGGCTTGGCACTTATTGCCAGAGAATTGGGCTATAAAGTCAGTGGCTCTGATCAAAATGTGTACCCACCGATGAGTACACAGTTAGAGGAACAAGGCATCCAATTAATGAATGGCTATAAAGCTGAAAATTTAGACAGTAAACCTGATTGGGTAGTGATTGGAAATGCTATGTCTCGAGGCAATGTTGAAGTTGAAGCCGTATTAAATCGAGGACTTAAATACATATCAGGACCACAATGGCTGTCTGAGCATGTGCTACAAGATAAATGGGTTTTAGGGGTAGCAGGAACTCATGGAAAAACCACGACAAGCAGTATGTTAGCGTGGATTTTAGAATATCAAGGTTTTAAACCAGGATTTTTAATTGGTGGAATCCCCTTAAACTTTGGAATTTCCGCACGTCTAGGTGAATCATATTTTTTTGTAATTGAAGCGGATGAGTATGATTCAGCTTTCTTTGATAAGCGTTCAAAGTTTGTCCATTACCGCCCTAGAACCGCCATTTTAAATAACCTTGAGTTTGATCATGCTGATATTTTTGATAATTTAGAGGCTATTAAAAAACAATTTCATCATTTAGTCAGAACCATACCAGGTGAAGGTTTAATTATAGCTCCAGAAACCGAAAGTAATATTGATGATGTATTAAACATGGGGTGTTGGACACCCGTAGCAAGAACAGTTATTAATAGACAAGGCCAATGGCAGGCACAATTAATTAAAACTGATGGTAGTGAGTTTAAGGTATTGTTTGAAGGTGCCGAACAAGGCATTGTAAGCTGGAAATTAACAGGTGAGCATAATGTTTATAATGCAATGTCGGCTATTGTTGCTGCAAAACATATTGGCATATTACCAGTAGATGCCATTAAGGCTTTAAAACAGTTTAAAAATGTTAAACGCAGAATGGAAGTAATCGCTAAGATAAAAGGCGTTACTATTTACGATGATTTTGCCCATCACCCAACTGCCATACAAACCACTTTAGATGGCTTGAGAAAACAAGTCGGCACTGAAAAAATTGTGGCAATCGTTGAACCAAGATCAAATACGATGCGAATGGGAGTTCACACCCAGTCGTTAGCTGAATCTTTAGCTAAAGCAGATATTGCGATTATCTACCAACCAGAAAATTTAGATTGGGATTTATCTGAGCTAAAAAAATCTGCTGAAAATATTGAGATATATACAACATTAGATGCCATTATTGACCAGTTAAAAATACAAGCTAAAGAAAAGGCTCATTTTGTATTAATGAGTAATGGCAGTTTTGGTGGGATTTATAAACGTTTATTAGATGAGTTGTAATTAAAAATAGAATATATAGTGTAGAGCAGCTAGTAATCTGTTCTACATAAAATTTAATTACTTCAATAATATCCTGTAGAGCGGACTTCAGTCCGCAAAAAGTGTAAGCTCTGTATCCAGGCGGACTCAAGTCCGCCCTACAATTAATAAATTGTGCTCAATTATTAACCAATTAATTCTGCTAATTTAGCTTGTACAGCAGCATCGTAATGGCGCCTTAATGTTGAGTCAGTAGGACGAGCAGACATAGTTGACTCAATTTCTATTTTTAATGCTGATATTGCATGGCGTCTTAACGCTGAATCTTCTGGAAGTTGTATTGCTGTATTATCTTTTGTTGTTGCTTCAGATTTAACAACCGGGGGGATATCAACAGCTATAACCTCTTCAATTTTTTCTTCTACCGTGTCGACAACTTCTTCAATAGTTTCTTTTATATCTTCAACAACTTCCTCTGCTTTGTCTTTTAAGTCTTCGACAAGCTCTTCAACCTTTTCTTTGATATCCTCAACTTTTTCTGTTACTGCTGAGTCTTTAGGTTTTTCCCCACAAAATATGCTTTTTATAGTGTCTAATAGAGACATGATTTTCCCCTCTTAAAATATATACAGGCGTGACTAGCTAAAATTAGCCAGTATTAAATCACCATTTTCAAGGGTTGTTAGATAATATGTCAAGTATATTATTTATCCTTAATTTTATAAAGAGTATAAAAAGACCCTTTGTCACTACTAAGGGAGTCAGTAATAAATAATGTCCCCCAGATCTCGCAGAATTTTTATTTCTCCTTGGCTCTTCTCAAGAAAAGCATAGTCGCTCTATGTGCCGATTGAGAAGAGCCAAGGAGGGGTAAAAAGACAAGAGAGGTGGGTATATTATTTGTTACTGCCTCCCTAAGTAGTCGTTCAAAATTATTTTAACAAAAACAATATAAAGAAAGATTAAAAATAACCACAGAGAACACGGAGGCTTAAGGCTCAAAAAACGCTGTGTTCTCAGTGATCTCTGTGGTAAAAAATGTTAGATCTTTTATGCTCTCTTACTTACTGCAAAATTAATTTATGTTTTAGCATACCAGGGCCACTGAGTATTAATCTTTTTAGAACTAGACAAATATACTGTTCAAACTTAATTAACTGGAAAATACCAAACCTACTTTAAACTGAAATATCAGCTTTAATAGGGTCATGTGCCTGGTAACCTTCAATTTCAAAATCCTTATACTGATAATCAAATATCGATTCAGCTTTTCTGTTAATTTTTAACACAGGTAAAGCATAAGGCTGTCTGGTCAATTGTAATTTAGCCTGTTGTAGATGGTTTAAATACAAATGTACATCTCCGCCTGTCCAAATAAAATCACCAACCTCAAAATCGGCCTGCTGAGCGACTATATGCGTCAATAATGCATAACTAGCTATATTGAACGGCAAACCTAAAAACGTGTCACAGCTGCGCTGATAGAGCTGACAAGAGAGCTTTCCATTAGCTACATAGAACTGAAAAAAGGCATGGCAAGCAGGTAGAGCCATTTTCCCGTTTTTTACATTCGCTTGTGGACTAATAGTTTCATCGGGTAAATCTGCTACATTCCAGGCTGATACGATTATTCTCCGACTATTCGGTGTTTCTTTAAGTTGTTTGATAATAGTTGCTATTTGATCAATATAATTTCCTTCCGATGCTGGCCATGATCGCCACTGATGTCCATAGATGGGCCCTAACTCCCCCTCTTTATTCGCCCATTCATCCCATATTTTTACTCCATTTTGCTTTAAGTAGGCAATATTAGTATCACCTTTTAAAAACCAAAGTAGTTCATGAATAATAGATTTTAAGTGAACTTTCTTGGTGGTAACCAAAGGAAAACCTTGTTGCAAATCAAAACGCATTTGATGACCAAAAAAAGACAAAGTACCACTCCCAGTTCTGTCACCTTTTTGTACACCTTCATTAAGTATTTTATTCAGTAAATCCAGGTATTGTTTCATACTGTTTTGTTTTGGTAGTTTAAATAAATATGCTTATTAACTTAAGGCCATTCATTTGTAGGGCGGACTTTAGTCCGCTATAGAGTTTTATAAGCTGTAATTTGTTAATAGACATATAAATAAAAATGATTTAATAAAAAAGGGCGGTCAAATGCCCGCCCTATCAATAGAGTATTATTTTGATTTTGAAGATAAAAAACTAACTAAACATCAAGATTAGTAACATCCAGTGCATTTTTAACAATAAAATCACGTCGTGGCTCTACAACATCGCCCATCAATGTTGTAAATATTTCATCAGCAGAAATTATATCTTCAATTTTTACCTGCAAAAGTCTTCTACTGTTCGAATCTAGTGTTGTTTCCCAAAGTTGTTCAGGGTTCATCTCACCTAAGCCTTTATACCGTTGGATATGCTGCCCTTTCTTCACTTCTCTCATCATCCACTCAAAGGCTTGTTTAAAATTACTCACTTGCTGTGTTCTTTCACCCATACGCATAACAGATTGATCAGTAAATAAACCAACCGTATCTTTTGCATATTTAGCAATCGTTAAATAATCTTTACCAGTAAAGAATGCTGGATGAAAAATAAAAGTCTTGGTAAGACCATTTAACTTTTTATCAACAACAACATCAAACTCTTCACTATTTGTATAACTAAGTTTAATTGAGTAAATTGCTTTTTTATCGTTATTATTTACTCTTATTTCTAAATGGCTCAACCACCCCAGCATACTTTCTTCCGTTTGTTTTATTTCCTCCGTTAAAGGTGGGACATAAGTCATTTCTTCTAAAAATATATCATCATAACGTCTAGTAAGACGATTAATCACTGCGGTAACTTCTGCATATTCAGTCGCTAAAGTATCTAACCCTTGCCCTTGAATAACAGGTGTTAATTCATCAGTCTGCAACTGTGCTCTATCTAACGCTAATTGAATTAAATATTCGTTTAATTCAGTATCATCTTTTACATAATGCTCTTGTTTACCTTTTTTGATTTTATATAAAGGCGGCTGAGCAATATAAACATAACCTTTTTCGATTAATTCTGGTAATTGTCTGTAGAAAAAAGTTAGTATTAAGGTGCGAATGTGTGATCCATCGACATCCGCATCAGTCATGATGATGATACGGTGATAACGCAGCTTTTCGATATTGTATTCTTCTTTACCAATGCCACAACCTAAAGCAGTAATTAAATTACCAACCTCATCAGATGAGATCATTTTATCAAAACGTGCTTTTTCTACGTTTAGAATTTTCCCTTTAAGTGGAAGTATAGCTTGCGTGCGCCTGTCTCTACCTTGTTTGGCAGAGCCACCCGCTGAGTCCCCTTCCACAATAAATAATTCCGAGAGTGCTGGGTCTTTTTCTTGGCAATCTGCTAGCTTGCCAGGTAAACCAGCAATATCCAGGGTTGATTTACGGCGAGTCATCTCTCTAGCTTTACGTGCTGCATGACGCGCTCTTGCTGCATCAACAATTTTATTCGCTATCGTTTTAGCAATTGCTGGTTGCTCTAACAGAAATTCCTGTAACTTCTCATTCATTGTTGATTCAACCAGAGGTTTAACTTCTGATGAAACCAGTTTATCTTTAGTTTGTGATGAAAATTTAGGATCGGGGACTTTTACCGATAAAACAGCCGTTAAACCTTCTCTTGCATCATCACCTGTTGTCGCTACTTTTTCTTTTTTAGCTAAACCACTGGATTCAATATATTGGTTAATTGTTCTGGTTAATGCACCTCTAAACCCCGCCAAATGACTTCCGCCATCCCGTTGTGGAATATTATTGGTATAACAAAAAATATTTTCTTGGTATGAATCATTCCATTGCATTGCCACTTCAATTATCACACCTTCTTTTTCAGCCGTAAAATGAAATACATCTTCAAATAGAGGTGTTTTATTTTTATTTAAGTGTTGAACAAAGGCACTAATCCCCCCTTCAAATTCAAAAACATCTTCTTTTCCTGAACGTTCATCTTTTAGTGAAATTCTAACACCCGAGTTTAAGAAAGATAACTCTCTTAAACGTTTAGCTAAAATATCATAATGAAACTCTACGTCTGTAAAAGTTTCTTTACTGGGTAAAAAATTAATCAGTGTCCCCGTATCTTCCGCATCAGCAACTGCTTTTAATGGAGCAACAGGCTCCCCCATTCTATAAGTTTGCTTATGTAACTTACCGCTCTTGCGTATTTCCAGGGTCATAACTTCAGATAAAGCATTGACAACCGAAACCCCTACACCGTGCAAACCACCAGATACCTTATATGCGTTATCATCAAACTTACCCCCAGCATGAAGAACTGTCATAATAACTTCAGCAGCTGACCTACCCTCTTCTTCATGAATATCTACAGGGATACCACGACCATCATCTGCTACTGAAACAGAACCATTTTCATGGATAACCACCTCGACACCTTTACAAAAACCAGCTAAAGCCTCATCAATTGAGTTATCAACTACCTCAAAAACCATATGGTGTAGTCCTGTACCATCATCTGTATCACCAATATACATACCAGGTCTTTTTCTTACTGCGTCAAGTCCTTTTAGTACTTGTATATTAGTGCTGTCGTATTCTTGGTTATTTTCACTCATCTTTTTTCCATTTTTGTGTGTTCCACGTGGAACATGACAATTAATTTACTAAACATATATCACCATGTTCCACGTGGAACACCTTGTAACTTTCTAACTTACTTAAATCACCAAAATTAGCCAATTCGGTTGTAGAGATAAAAACCTGACAATCTAATTCCGATAAAAATTGTAATAGCTTTGCTTTGTTAATCACATCCAATTCAGCTGTTAAATCATCAATCAAAACACAGACAGAATTGTTACTTTCAATATTCATTAGTTTAACTTGTGCCAATTTTAAAGAAAGCATTAATAACTTTAATTGGCCTCTAGAAACAAATTTTTTTGCCAGGCGACCTCCAATTGACACACTAACATCACCACGGTGAGGCCCACTATGGGTAAAACCATAACGTAAATCTTTCTCTAGATCATTTTCTAATGCAATAATAAAACTGTCAGATTCATCCCAACCAGCAAGATACTCTAATTCAACATTTTTAAAACCAAGAAAGTATTGACTAATCTCAAGAAAAACTGGTTCTAATTTTATTAAATATTGTTTTCTAAATTGAGAGACTATTGTACCGTACTGTACAAGTTCAGTATTCCAAACATTAATCTGATTTACTTTTTTACTTTTTAGTAAGGAATTTCTTTGCTGCAAAGTTTTTTTAAATTTACGCCAAGAGACTAAAAAATCACCTTCGTCATTAAATACTCCCCAGTCTAAGAATTCACGTCGAAGTTGTGGTCCACCATCTATTAATAAATAGCTTTTAGGATGGATCAATAATACAGGTAAAGCATAAGCTAAGTCAGATTTATGACTCGACTCTTTGTTTACTCGGATTTCACAGCCTTTATTATTAAACTGAATACCTAAATGGCAAGTATGTCCGCTTTGTTGCTTTGATTGGCCAGATACAATCAACTCAGTTTGTTTAAATTGAATCACGTGCTTAATATTTGTTGCACGAAATGACCGGGCTCGACCCAAAATAAAAATAGCTTCTAATAAAGAACTCTTACCACTTCCATTTTCACCGGTAATTAAATTTATTTTAGCTGAAGGCTCAATAGTTGATTTTTGAATATTTCGTAAATAATAAATATCCAGTTTTTGTAAACTCATATTAAATAAAAACTGGAAAATTATAATTTCATAGGCATAACAATAAATTTATAAAGCTGCTGGCCTGGTTCTTCGATAAAACAACTACTACTATTACTTGCAATAGTAAGCACTGCTAATTCAGAATCTAAATTACTCACTGCATCTAAAATATACTGTGAATTAAAGGAGATACTTAAAGGTTCACCCTGGTATTCAATAATGATCTCTTCATTGGCTTCATCATGTTCAGGGTTATGAGAATTGAGTTTTAATAAATCAGCTGAAATATTTAAAGTAATTCCTTTAAACTTTTCATTAGCAAGAATAGCAACACGAGTTAAAGCATCTTTTAGTAATTGTCGTTGAATATGAATTGGGTTGAAAAAAGGCTGATCAAATACTTTACTAAAATCTGGATATTTTGAATCAACTAATTTTGCTGAGAAAGTAATTTGTTTAAAATAAATTCTTATATTGCTATCTGAAAATTGGATATTTAACTCAGCTTCGTCATCGTCCAATAATCTTGAAAGTTCTAAAACACCTTTTCTAGGTAAAATAATACGAGACTCATAGCCCGTTGCTGTACCGATATTATCTTCATAGATAGATAAGCGATGACCATCGGAAGCCACTAACTTTAATTTACTATTTGAAATATGTAGTAACAAGCCATTTAAGTAATAGCGAATATCCTGATTCGCCATACAAAAAATGGTTTTATCTAATGCTTTTTTAAATTGTCCAGCATTGATTAAAAACTGGTTATCTAATTCCGCTTCAGAGAATTCAGGATAACCATCAGCAGCTAATGTAGTTAAAGAAAACCGGCTTCGTCGTGAAGATACTTTAACTTTATCCTCTTTTAATTCAATTTTAATTTCAGCATCATTTGGTAACAACCTAATAATATCTAACAATTTTCTAGCAGGAACTGTAATTTCTCCTGGTTCTGATGAATCAAGATTTATTCTAGCAATCAACTGAATTTCAAGATCCGTTCCAGTTAATACCAAGCTATTTTCATTTACTACAATAAGTACATTAGAAAGAATAAGCATAGTTTGCCTTTTTTCTATAACACTCACGATTTGTTGCAAAGGGGAGAGTAATTGCTCTCTATTAATAATAAAATACATAATATCTATTTAAAAATTATTACTGTTATTAGTAAAAATAAAACTGTTGAAAACCCATAATTAATCATAAAAATCAGATTGATACGTTATTTTTAAGGCTGTTAATTAATGCCGTGGTAGTTGTGGATAATTTGTTTATAAATTAGTCTGTATAAATTTATTACAGCTAACAAACAATATAAACCCTAGTGTAAACACAAGTTTATCCACAAGGTAGTTAAATTTAAATCATGACACACTTATTCTAGGCTTGCCAAATTTCACTGAAGCTATAAAGGTTTTTATTTAAAAACCTTAAAGTAAAACAGGTATTTTTGGAGGTTCTTTACAAACAATTTTTTAATAATAAATATATATATCTTTATTATCTTATTACTATTAAGCAGCCAAATAACTGTGGATAAGCCTATTTACATTTTATAAATCAAATATTTACTTTGTTGCTAAATACCTTTGTTGGTATGTTTTTATGTTGTGAGTAAAAAGCAGTCATTATTTTACATCTGTTTTATCCACAACTTTATCGCAATTAATGCGATAAAGTTCTCAACAGGTTTTGATAATCTTCAGAAACTTTAATATCACTGTCTCTTAAAGCTTTAACACGCTTACAGGCATTAATGACAGTGGTGTGATCCCTTCCACCAAAAGCATCTCCAATTTC
>VAPL010085266.1_pt1 | contig 16312 bp, 15 predicted proteins | sample 3395061 | NCBI WGS metagenome assembly VAPL01 (sample SAMN08290444, study PRJNA428436) | hydrothermal vent metagenome | isolation source: Deep-sea hydrothermal vent chimney 2 | place: Pacific Ocean: Juan De Fuca Ridge | depth 2182 m m | reverse complement strand
GCTGCAGCGAAGCCGCTGATGAACGATGCAAATTGATTACCGAAATCATGTAAATTACCAGACACGGACGGATGGGCGTGAATATATTCTCTTGCCATATGCCTGAAAAACTCATCACCCACCAAACGATGAATAACCGGAAAAACAGCAATCAGTGCATCGATTAGATTGATATAGGTACTGTTATGATATATCTGTAAGCGACGCGCACCCGTCAGACCATCTGCTTTTACCGCCTGATCAAAACCATTGTCAGCCTCGTCGAATACGACGCCAGCGAACCCCTGTTGCAATTCATGCAATGCGTTCATGTTATTCACCGTTCCGTTACCGTTATCTACACTTTTGTCAACCACAACAGTTCTTCGCCATAACGGAAGTCATTATTTGTTCTGCTTTGCTTGCTTCATCCAACAGCACTGACAAGGCCGGAATATCCGTGTCCCACTCGATCAACACAGGTACCTCACCAAATCGCTGTACGCTGTCTTGATAAAGCGACCATACATCATTCGTCACACGTTTGTTATGAGTATCAATTAGTATCTCGCACTCCTCGAATTGTTTAACGGTATGCCCCGCCAGATGTATCTCTTTCACATACTCGACTGGCACGGCATTTATAAATTTTTGTGGATCGAACTTATGATTTTTGGCATTAACATAAATATTATTTACATCAAACAAGATGCCACAACCTGATTGTTTCGCTAACGTTGATATGAATTCCCACTCCGGAATAGTAGATGACTCGAACTGCAAATAACTGGAGACATTTTCAATCAGAATTTGCCTGCCAAGAAATTCTTGCACCTGATTAACACGTTCCACCATGTGGCTTAACGCTTCCTCAGTATAAGGCATGGGAAATAGATCATTAAAATGGCGTCCCCCTACTGAACCCCAGGACAGGTGCTCCGAAACCAAGCCTGGTTGATAACGATGCACAAGCTTTTTTAATTTTTCAAGGTGTAGTGTGCTAAGGGAATCAGTTGTACCAATGGATAGACCAACGCCATGTAAACTTATCGGGTAGTGTTCAGCGATTTTATCCAGATAATAGAGAGGTCGACCACCATCACCAAAATAATTCTCACTGTGAACTTCAAACCAACCTAAATCCGGCCGTTCATTTAAAACATCAGCATAGTGATCAGCACGCAACCCAACACCTGCACGCTTAGGTATCGGGTTACCGTAATGACCACTTACTGATATTGTCGAAGGCATTGCTTTGGCCTCATTTAACGCATTGTGGCAGGCACAAAGTTGTCGAAGGTGTATAAATATAGCGCCAAACTTTGCAAATTAAAGCCAAACTTTGCAAATTAAATTTATGCTTTTGGCTTTAGAGTACCACCAGTGATTTTTTCACAAGTCCCTTTTGGCACAACAAGAAATGCTGAAGGCTTATTATCAGTTTCAGCCGTACCCGCACATGAGCTGTTAGAAGTCTGGCAATCATTTTGACCTGCTTTAACGATACCATAACATTTTTCTTTATCTTTTTTATCTGCAAATGCAGTTTGTGTTGCGCCAATCAAGCCGATCGCCATAAGCCCAACTACGGCTGATGTTACAATAGATTTATTACTTTTCATGCTTTTACCTCTTCATTTCATTAGTTAAGTTTATTGGTTTGGTTAGGAGTTCCGTTAATATAAAAATTCCCGGTATTTCTGATTAGAATCATCCTATATAGTTCAGTCAAATTGAATATCAAGTTATTATGAATCTAAATCGTCCAAGCGAAACATAGACGCGATAAAAGCTCTATTGTTACGAACAGAGTTATTTTTTTGCGCTGCCTATTTACGGTCACTGAATAAGTGAATACGCTTGCAGGATGCATAAAAAATACGGGATGTACCCTTGATTTATTTAGGTTTAACGAACCAGCCGGGGAAGTATTCGAAACTGGCGATCTGTAGAGAAAAATTACTTTACGATTATGCTTGTTATCCGTCTATTATTTATTCGCGGACTTTTAACAATTTTTTGACTTGATTTTCAACTTCTTCATCGGAGATATTCCTATAACGAGAGCTATAGCTATAATTAAAGCTATTATGGCCTATTCCCTTAATAGCACCGATAGTAAGCTCAAATTGACGCACAAAGTTACGACAATGACTGCACATCAGTAAATGCAGTCGCATTTTCAGTCTTTTTGAAAACGACATATTCTGATCCAGGTAATCGCTCGCCTGTTCAGCTACTTTTTCGCATTTGTCCATCATTAACATTATTTTCTATCACATCTTATGTTGGTCGATTGTTTCCCAAAGCCGGTTTCTGGCCCTGTGCAACAACACTCTACTGTTCGACTCACCTATATCCAAAATCTTACAAATTTCTTCCATCTCCAGCCCCTCGAACTCACGCAGCATGAGTACTGTTTTTTGTATTTCGGGCAACTGATCCAGTGCATTTTCCATTTTTCCGCGTAATTGCTCTGAGGACAACAGCGATTCCGGCGTCTCTGCTTGCCAACGATTGGGGGGAGTTTGCCATGTACCATTGCCGTGAAATCGATCAGCATTCATCGCAGAGGTCTCCATATCTGCGGCATCACCCATTGCGATCATACGGGATTCCTTACGTAAGCGCGTTTTCGCGCCATTACTGACAATGCGTAAAATCCACGTTTTCAGGCTGGAACGACCTTCAAACCGGGGCAATGCCCCGATGATGGCAACCCAAGCCTCCTGCACCACTTCGTCCGCAATACTGTCGCCAACTATTGCTGACGCCACATAAAGCATTGAATTATGGTATATTTTTACTGCGTAGCGGTAGGCGTCTTCGTCTTTGCTAATGAGCTTTTTTATTAATTCCTGTTCATTCATTAAGCCAAACTACCATTTTGTTGAGTGAAGTGGAGGTATTTTAAGATATGAACTATCGAAATTGAGCTACCACACAAGCTCAATCACTATGTTCGATAGATAACTCATAAATAAGTTCTATCAAACTTTAATCTCCGACACTCATTAACGCCCTAATCAGGGTTTTTCATAGACGATATTGATACAAAAAACACCAAGACAGTCATAAACATGCCAGCGCATTGTTCCTATAGCAGTATGTCAAATCGTTCTTTAATATAGAATGCTATATTTCATTGCAATAACGTCCTATAATCAGCGTGATTTTCATCCAAGAATTACAAATATGCCTCTTAGTCTATTCGCTCATGAGCGTGTGAATCCGCAACATTTTTATCGCTTTATTTCAAGCAATAAAATTACGTCAGCGGTGCTATCTAGGGCATCATATAAGAGGGTACTCCATAAGATTGCCAACGGTACGAAGGTCGTTCTATTGGTGATTCTATTTCTTAATATTACGAATTGCAGTTTTTTCATCTCTTCTACCACAGAAAAATTAGCAAATAACTTATCTGCGGCCATCCTGGAACAAGACGACCCCGAAACGGTAAAGTACGGCGCTCCGGCATATTTAATTATGATCGACGGACTCATTACGGATGACCCCACAAATGAAAATTTATTATTGTCGGGGGCAAAACTTTACACTTCGTACGCCAGTGCGTTTATTGAAGACCCTGACAGAGCAAAGCGCCTGGCAAATAAAGCCTGGGGATTTGCACAACGTGCGATATGCCTGAAAATCCCACCCAGTTGCAAAATTCATCAGCAAACGCATGATAAATACAACGCGTTCCTTTTAACCATAACAAAAGAAGACATTGATCTTCTTTATATCTATGGTACTAGTTGGGTGAGTTATATTCAGGCCAATAAAGACGACTGGAACGCGGTTGCCGATTTGCCAAAAGTGACTGCAACACTAAAACACGTTGAAAAGCTTGATGACACACACGATAACGGTGGCGTCCATCTCTACCTGGGCGTACTTGCCAGCCTTCTACCTCCCGCATTGGGCGGCAAACCTGATGAAGTAAAATTTCATTTCGAACACGCCATTGAATTGTCAAAAGGCGAAAATTTGATGATAAAAGTTTTTTATGCGGAAAAATATGCGCGAATGATTTTCAATAGAAAACTGCATGACGAAATATTACAAAGTGTCGTAAAATCCGAACCTGATAAACCGGGTCTAACGTTGATGAATACTTTAGCTCAAGATAGAGCAAAAGAGCTATTAAAAAGTGCCGACGAATACTTCTAATAAACATCCAATAAGATAGCGATATTGGATATAAATTTTTGGAACCTTTTTATATGAAAAATTATATGAAAAAGATCTCAGCCACGCAATTTGAGCAATACTTTAACCGCAATCGAAATATCACCAATACCAATAAAAGTGAAATTCTGAAAATGAAAACTATCCTGTCTAGTGTTGTCATTTGCATCACTTTATCACTGATACCTTTTGCTCAATCTCAAGCAATTACGTTAAAAATTGCGACGCTGTCACCGGAAGGTGCGACATGGATGGTTAAAATGCGCGAAGGTGCGAAAAAAATAAAAAAACTAACCAATAATCGCGTGAAGTTTAAATTTTACCCTGGCGGCGTGATGGGAAACGATCAAAGTGTATTGCGAAAAATCCGCATCGGCCAATTACACGGCGGTGCACTCCCAGGTGGCAGTTTTTCAGCTATATACCCTGATGCACAACTTTACGGTTTTCCATTTCTGTTCAAATCCCTGGATGAGGTCAAATATGTTCGCAAAAAAATGGACCAGGAATTAATCAAGGGACTCGAGGAAAAAGGCTTTGTTAATTTTGGATTTGCTGAAGGTGGTTTCGCTTATTTCATGTCTAAACAACCGCTTAGAAATATAAGCGACGCCAAAAAACAAAAAATATGGGTACCCACAGGCGACAATATAAGCAAAACGGTCTTTAATACAGCGCAGGTCTCGACAATTTCTCTTCAAGTTGCCGATGTCATGACAAGCTTGCAAACCGGACTGATTAATACTGTCGTTTCTTCACCAATCGCCGCTATCGCATTACAATGGCATACACGCATTAAGTATTTAACTGATGCGCCACTCAGCTATTTCTTCGCTCTGCTGGCCATTGACAAAAAAGCATTTAGGAAAATAAATCCCGATGATCAAACCATTGTACGCGATGTCATGGGGAATGTGTTTAAGGAAATCGATAAACAAAACCGCGAAGACAATATCAAGGCCAAAAAAGCATTAAAAAATCAGGGTATCGGCATTATTACTCTGTCAGATGAAACGTTGTCCGACTGGTATAGCATTGGCAAAAGAGCGAGAAAAGAATTATCCGATAATGGAAAATACTCACCCGAAATCATGAAAACACTGCAAAAACATTTGCATACTATTCGAAACACACCCGCCCTATCTCAAAAATAGGCCTACTGCCACTATCTATCGCTCTTTCGATTTCTAAGAATGCCGATATCGCAAAACCATGTACAAAGAAAATACAACTACTTCAAAATTTCTGCGAATAACTCATTACCTGGAAAATGGCTTACTGGTTACGCTACTCGCCGCAATGATTGGACTGGCTGTTTCACAAATATTGTTACGTAATTTTTTCGGCTCAGGAATCACATGGGCCACACCCTTGCTTGGCATACTTGTGTTGTGGATTGGACTCGCGGGTTCGATTGTGGCTAGCAGAAAAAAAAACCACATATCGATAAATGTATTATCGCACTATCTATCAAAAAAAACCGCGCTACTCGCTGAAATTGCCGTGGAATTTTTCACCGCGATTGTCTGTAGCATTATTACATACCACTCCATTCGTTTTGTTGCCAGTGAATATAACGAAAATACCATTGCATTTGAATCCATTCCCGCATGGATATGTGAACTCATTATTCCAGTCGCTTTTGCAATTATCTCTGTGCGTTATTTCGCGCATGCGGTAGAAAATATCAAGCGGCTTTACACGCTTAGTCTAAACAAGAGTTCGAACAAGAGCCAAAACACATGATGCTGTTAACTGGTCTGCTCCTGTTAATCGCACTGCTTGGCGCGCCACTGTTTGCGGTTATCGCCGCGAGTTCGCTTTTGGGATTTTATCAATCAGATATTGATTTATCTGTTATCGCGATAGAAATATACCGCATTGCTGATACGCCTGTGTTAGTCGCTATTCCATTGTTCACATTTGCCGGATACCTGTTAAGCGAAAGTAATGCATCAAAAAGACTGGTAAAATTAACTGACGCCTTAATCGGCAATATTCCCAGTGGACTCGCGGTAGTTTCGTTGGCGGCTTGTGCCTTTTTTACGGCTTTGACAGGCGCATCGGGCGTAACCATTATCGCACTAGGCGCATTACTCTACCCGGCCCTCAAACAAGCCGGTTACGCGCAACGCTTTAGCCTGGGCTTATTAACCTCTTCTGGCAGCCTGGGTTTACTTTTCCCTCCCTCAATTGCACTCATTCTTTACGGTATCGTCGCCCAGCAAATGAATGTGGGCACAACGGTTTCCATTGATGATCTTTTTATAGCCGGGCTGCTACCGGGCTTGTTAATGCTGGTGCTTCTTTCTGCTTGGTGTATATGGGCAAATCGCCATACCCAATTTCAAAAAGAAAAATTTTCCTGGCGCACGGCCAGGCTCGCTTTGCGCGAAGCTATCTGGGAGATTCCACTTCCGTTTATTGTCCTCGGGGGTATTTACAGCGGTTTTTTTGCTATATCTGAAGCAGCAGCCGTTTCAGTTTTGTATGTTTTGGTGGTAGAGGTAATGATTTACAAGGAAATAAAACCAGCAGCATTGCCTAACATCATGCATGAATCGATGATACTCGTTGGTGCAGTATTGATTATTCTCGGCGCTTCTTTGGCATCGACAAATTATCTTATAGATGCGGAAATCCCCGTTAAGCTATTTGAACTAATAAAAACGCATATAGATTCTACACTGACTTTTTTGATTTTATTGAATATATTCTTACTTGGACTTGGGATGATTCTCGATATTTTTTCAGCCATCATTATCATTGTACCGCTGATACTTCCCATTGCGGTTGGTTACGGAGTCCATCCGATTCATCTTGGCATCATTTTTCTTGCTAATATGCAAATCGGCTATTTTACACCGCCGGTGGGCATGAATTTGTTTATTGCCAGTTATCGCTTCCGAAAACCGATAACAGAGCTTTATCTCGCAACAATTCCATTTATGCTGGTTCTGATGATTGCTGTGCTTATCATTACTTACTGGCCCGCTTTGACGCTTGGATTGTTACAGGAATGACATTAACTCAATCCACACCCGTAGCAAATCATATTAAAAGCACAATACACAAACTTCCATCTAAAAATCAATTATCATCAAAATGAAATACAGTAAATTACAACAGCGCATAAAATATTTTACCGATACTGGCACCGCGAGCCTGCGTGGAAGTTTAATCGGTATAGAAAAAGAAAGTTTGCGTGTCGGGCCTGACGGTAAAATTGCTCAGACGCCCCATCCGATATCGCTCGGATCATCATTGACACATCCGTATATAACAACAGATTATTCTGAAGCATTAATCGAGTTTATTACCCCACCACTGGCAGATCATAAGGCGCTTTCCTATTTACACGATATACAAGTGTTTGTCGTCAACCAGCTAGAGGGCGAAAATTTATGGGCTGCGAGTATGCCGTGCGTGGTTGCAGGAGAAAACAGTATAACCATCGCCCAGTATGGCAGCTCAAATCTGGGTAAAATGAAAACAGTATATCGTCGTGGACTAGGACATCGTTATGGCCGCATCATGCAAGTTATCTCCGGTGTTCACTTCAATTACTCCTTGCCCATTGCGTTTTGGCCTGTTTACCAAGCGCTGGAGTCAGAATCCGGTGATTTGCAGAACTTTATTTCCGATAGTTACTTTTCTATGACACGCAATTTACAACGCTTCGGCTGGTTGGTTCCTTACCTGTTCGGCGCTTCGCCTGCTGTTTGTAAATCTTTTTTGGGTGGAACAACATCAAGCTTGATTGAATATGACAACACTACACTCTATGAGCCCTATGCCACTTCACTAAGAATGGGCGACATAGGTTATCAAAACAGCAAAGAAAGTCACTTTGGCATTAAAGCTTGTTACGATAATATTGAAACGTATATATCCTGCCTGACAAAAGCAATTGAGACACCTTGTCCGGAATATGAAAAATTCAATGCAATAATTGATGGGGAATATCAACAACTGAATGCCAACATATTGCAAATCGAAAACGAATACTACAGTTCGGTACGGCCAAAACAAATATTAAAGGGTAATGAAAAACCAACATTGGCCCTGCAACGCCGCGGGGTAAAATATATCGAACTGCGTTCATTGGACATTAATCCGATAGACCCACTGGGCATCAATGCAGATCAGCTGTATTTTTTGGAAACTTTTGTCATTTTTTGCCTATTGCACGAAAGTCCGCTCATCAGTTCACGGGAACAAAAAGAAATCGATCAAAATGCGATGGATACCGCACACCGAGGCCGTGACCCCTCACTCAGATTACAAAAAAATGGCGATACGCACACGCTTCAATCCTGGGCAACCGAACTGACAGATGAAATGCGTGGTGTAAGCGAAATGCTTGATAAAGCCAACAACACGAATAAATTTACACAATCACTTAATAAACATATTGAGATGATAAAAGATCCGAATGAAACGCCATCCGCTAAAATGTTGGCTGATATGCGCGAAAAAAATGAAGGTTTTTTTCACCACGCCATGCGCATGTCGCAAAAACATCACGCGCAATATAAAAAACTGACATTAAGCAACGAAAAACGCCAGTTTTTCAAAAATTCGGCAACACAATCAATTGAAAAACAAAAAAAGTTGGAGGCAACAGACAGCCACCCGTTTGACGAATTCCTAAAAGATTATTTTGCACAAAAATAGCACGCTGCTTATTTTCTATTCATTATTATAAATACTTGTTACAAACCTCATAAATTTTACTCATGGCGACCTTAAGAAATAATTAAGATATAAATGGTCGCTGTTGTATCAAAAAAAAATATGGCTGATATCAACAAATTACATGCCATATTTAATAGTTGTATCAATATTACAACAACTTAAGCCCGTGTTTTATCAAAGATTTTTATATACTGAAGACTTGAAAACAACATACCAGAAGATTATAATGAGAATTAAGAAACGCCCATTTTGAGCAGAAATGGATATATGTACCGCTTACAGTTCTTTCGCGTTAGTTCTTTTTATAGTTTGGGTTAAGTTTATAGCAAGACTTATTTATCAGGACTTTTAGAATCGAGAAAACTAATGAACGCCAAATCAAATACAATTTTTCCCATAGGCAGATCGAGCACTCTTTTAAGTGTGGCGTTTTTCTCATTAGCCTTCTCGAATGTTTCAGCACAAACTCTAAATGACAATAATTACGCACCATCAAAACAACTGTATCTGGCTGAATTCAACAAGTCCGAATTAGCTTCAGCGACACATTATTCGTCGCTAAATTCTTCACAAAAGTCGTCCCAAAAGAGCAATGACCATCCCATTGCTGAAAGCCAATTTTTAGAGCACGTGGGTAGCGTAGAACTGCTTTTTGGTATCACTCAGTTCGCGTCATCATCGAAAAACAACACCGCATTTGTTGTTGGAGATGCCTTTTCTCTTGCGAATAAAAACCAACCTTTTTTAATGAATTCACGTTTGGATCCATTAAAAGACAAATACGATTTATCGGGCAGCACTGATCAAAAATCTGACATTTACAGCCTGGGTTTAGGAATGTTTTTGCAAGACGGACTGATGGTCGGCTTTAAATATGACCGAACAACATCAAGAATTTATCGAGATCAGGCACAAATAAACACCGTTAAATCTAACCAATATGACGTTTTTACCAAGTTTGTACATAAACTCAACAATGGTCGGGCGTTAAATATTGAAGCCAGTTATGCTATCGATTCTGCTATTGATAATGATCGAGGCGACAATCAGACGATTAATATATCGGGCGATTATTACGTCGATCAGAATAACAGCATCGGCTTGGGTATCGAAAGAATCTCCAGTGAAGAAAACGTGCTTGCTGGCGATGTCATCTCATTGGAACTACGCTCTTTTATTACGCCGAAATTCTCTGTAGCCGCAGGCATGGAAAGATTCTCGTCTGATAGCATTCAGTTTACAAACGATCGTGTTATTGATATTAACTTCAACGCTCAATTCTAAGCTTTTCTTCTCTAACCTTTTTTAGCAAGTACCTTTTTGGTAAGTACCTTCTATTGGCAAATTAATTGCCTGCACCACCGAATTTAGTAATCCGTTCATCCGTCGATGGATGCGTTGAAAAGAAGTTTCGCATTGATCCTTTATCGCCGCCCGCATCTGCTTCTTTATCTTGTATTCGCGCCATCAGATTTGAAAAATGAGATGTTTTGATATTATTCTTTATTAAATAATCATAAGAATATTGATCTGCTTCACGCTCAAAAGCCTGGGAATATTGTAACTCCACCAGCAAGATCGGAAGAGACGCCGCCAACGACGAACTGGAGAACGCATCACCTGTCACGGCCACGATGAGTAACGCGACAACCGAACCCTGTATCACTCGCCTTAGTCCGTGACGATGTATTACATGACCAATTTCATGCGCAAAAACCGCAAGTAATTCATCATCATTTTCGGCAAGCGCAACCATTTCGTCTGTCATTATTATTTCGCCTGATGGCAACGCCAGTGCATTCGCGCCTAATGAATTACCTTTTCTAAACAATAAGTTAAAATCATACTGGTCATTCTTCCGCAATGCACTCGCAGACACCGCCTGATTAAATCGCGTTATAAGTCTTTTTTTGGTTTCCTCAGGCAAATCTGACTCAGAGAAAAGACTCTTATCCAGAGCGGCGAGAGAACCCTCAGCGATAGCGCTGTTAGTCGATGCAGGTAAACTAAACGCAGCGCTTTTGGCCAGTGCAGGAATGCCCTCCTTGACTAAATAGACCGATGACATGATGACGATAATCAGCGTTACAAGAACATAACGCTTATGGCTTTCGAGTATATGTATAAAGTGTAATTTATCCTTCAAACCAAATTGCTTGATCGCCTCGTCGACGGACTCATTGTCGCTGGTTTCAAATTTTCCACCATCAGGAAAGCTGAGGTATCGAGGTGTATTACCGACCCGGGAAGAAACCTGTATTGCGGAGAAATTAGCTGGCGCAGGTGTAGGCTCACCGTTCAACTCTGTATTGTTTGAAAAGTGATTAGACGATCGATTAGACAACCGGATGTTACCGAAATCATCGAATGTTATTTCTGAATTGATTTTCCTGGATGAGCTGCCATCGTAATATGTCCCTTTAATTGAGATCACAAGCCCAATTCAACATCAAATACTTCACCCATCTCCTCACCTGTTGCACTTACGGTAGCAAGTTGTTGTCCGGCAACAAAGTGGTCTAACCCTTCAGGGGTGTGCAACTGTAGTTTTTCAGCTCTATAACGCGCCATACGTATCAACGCCCATGGAATCAGTAATCCGACAGAAAATATAATACCAACTGCATTTGTCAAATAAAGAACGAACACCTCATTAGGCTGCATGCTGCTTGCCAATTGATTGTCTTTTAACGTTGTTGAGTTATACACAAGATTACCCACCTTCGTTTTTACGTATGCAAACGTAAAGAAATAGACAGGCAGCATAATAACGGGAAGCATAAAAGGATGTAATTGTGCTGCCAACGCGGCCAATACACCGCCGATACCGAGAATTAAAAGCGCCATTAGATAAATTTTGTAAAACTTGATTCCTTCAGATTTAAAAACAAATCCTTCTTTACCGTACATATTGTTTTCGATGATAAATTTTGATTGATAGAAAACCATATAAGGAATAATCAATCCCAGAGTAAATACGATCAGTACTGGCAGCAGAAGAAATGCCACTGCCGCATCCGAATAATTATTCTTAAAATTAAATCGAATATTCCGATATGCGGTATTTCGGGCTCTAAATGTCAGTGACTTTACGACCAACCAGGGTAAAACAAATAGAAAGGCCAAGGTGAATACTATCGCACTCAATGGAAAAAAAGCGGTGGCTACTGAATAAACCACAAAGAGAGCAAAGGCGATTAATCTGCCCTTGAGAATGGTAATCGGGTTTGCCAGATACTCAAATGACGAACCAGCCAGTACAGTATTGCCATAAAAATATTTGTTGGTTCTTACTTTTGCCCAGGCTGAATAGATGCCCAGAGTGACGATAGTTAAACATATATTAACTATCCATATTTTGAAAAACTCTACGGCGTTACCGGTGAATTCAAACTGCAGGGTCTCAGGAGAATTTGCGGGTTGGTTTGCGGTTTCACTTTGCATATCCATTTGTGGTCTCCAATAACTTGTTTAGTGCCTCATTCTATATCGAATACTGGCTCGTGAAACTTTAAATTATTATCCTAAATAAATCAGGTGAACCGTTGCGACGCCTACAACTGAGTAAAAAAATACTTCAGATATTACTTAAGTTATTAAATTATCGGTACCCCAATGCCAGTAAGTTAAACTCTAAGTTTTGAAACTTGAGTTGATTCAGACATTCTGTACCATACATAACAATTTTTGTAGTAGGTCGGATTAGCTGTTTTTCTAGCCTAATCCGACGGAGCATGACACTTTGTCGGGCTAAAAAGCGCAACCCGGCCTACTACGAAGAGGACGAAAATAATTTAAATACAAGCGCTTGGCACTTAACTTACTGGCATTGACTCCTACCCCCAGGCAAGCCTCCTTCAACGAACCACTTCACCTCTAGCCAAGCTTAATTCGGATACAATAAAAGACGCTTGTTCATATTGGTCAAGATCGCTAATCAAAGTTTTATTCTCACCATTATCGCAATACGTAATTTTATAATATCGTCGACGGCTACGCCTCTGGTAATGCGCTTTTACAACTTTCAGGTCTGAAAGCTTGTCTGTCGATACCATCAATCCCTTTTTAATTGGCAACGGCGCATATTTAATGATCACTGTCTTTTTATTAAAATAAATATAGCTGCTGTTAACCAATTTAGTGAGAAGATAATACAAAACAAATACAACCCAGGGGGTCAACAATACCAAGATTATCCATACATTAGCGTGAATCACTTTTTCGATATACTTTGGCACAAAAGTGACGCTCAACAAAATTAATGCGATCACAGGGAATAAATAACCGACAGAAAACCAACGAATCCGAATGACAACATTGTTACCGTCCCTATTTAGCGAAATAGAGCCCGGGATTAAACGCTCTGAGAAATTGGGCAAGTCATTGAATAAATTACTGCGAACAACAAAACATAATCATCTTACAAAGAAAAATCAAAGACTCAGTGTTCTGGATCTTAAGAAAATAGTCGTTGAATGCTCAATGTGGGAACATTGGACGGTTTTGTTAACTCGGCCAATATCCTTAACTTATTGAATATAATGAATATTAATAAAAGAGATAAGAATCGGAATAAAATATGTTAGCAAAATGGTTTCACAGCTTGCCATCATGAAACCATAATGTATACTTTAGATGCCCCCTCCAATTCTGGGGCTGAAAATAATTCTCTACGCGAACTTAAACTGAGTTGGCGTAGGTTGAAAGATTTGTGGGTATATCTGATCTACACAAGGCAATTTTTATGGCAAATGCAGTATCAAAAACGATTGATGATCTCCGTGAACGCGGCGCATTGAGTGGCGTGGATGTTGCGAATGTTGCTGAGGTATCAAAGGCAACTGTATCACGCTGGGTAACTGGAAAGGCTGCACCACAACCAAAGACGCAATTAGTGTTGTCGGACTTGCGCTATGTAGTTGATCGCTTATCTGAGTTCTACACCCCAGATGAAACACGAGTTTGGCTCTACTCGCGAAACAATCTTTTGGATGGTAATCGGGCAATGGAATTGATTCACGAAGGTAGAACCGAGGATGTGCTAGCAGCAATAGAGAGGCTGGATTCATTGGCCTTTCTCTAAGAGACTTATTCAATGACAGGGAAAGTTCATGATAGGGATTTATTAGATGCTCTCGAAGCTTTGCCAAATGAAACATATTCAGGAACTGCATGGCGCACGGCCTGGGAAAAACGCGATCCATTAGTCGGCAGTACAGGTGGTGGTCGTTGGGACCCTTGGGGGTCTGTTGAAGTTTTGTATACAAGCACAGAGTCAAATGGCTCTATAGCTGAAGTGTATTATCACCTGTCTCAGTCTCCAATATTTTCATCTAGCAATGTATTACTTTATAAACTAAAAGTTGGCCTTGAGCGTGTTTTGACTTTTAGTGAGAATTTGCTAGTTCAATTTGGTATAGAAGAACCGCTAGCAAGTCGTTTAGATCATACAAAAACACAAGCAATTAGCGGCGCTGTTCGATTTTTGGAATACCAAGGAATGTTGGTGCCAAGTGCACGTTGGGGCTGCTCGAACTTAGTTATTTTTATGGATCAAATTGACATTACTGAAGCTATTGAAGTAGAAGGTCAAGAATCAATAAATTGGCCCGCGTGGAAAGAAAAATTTAAGTAGGCGTTTACTCTTAAAGGGCTTTGACCCCTTTAGCGGATTCAGGTTATTAAGTTATCGGTTTTCTATTTACTGATTTAAATAGACTTGGTTAGCCTGATTAGAACCGTTAGCCACCACTATGTCTAGGTCACCATCGTTATCCATATCACCCAGGGCAACGGATTGACTGAGATTTGTGCCTAAGCCTAAGGCGGAGTTGGTAAAATTGTTTGAGCCATCATTGGTGTAGATCTGGTTAGTCTGATCATAGTTAGCTACCACTATGTCCAGATCGCCATCGCCATCCACATCACCCAGCCCGACGGAAGTACTAAAATTCGTGCCTAAGGCCTGGCCGGAATCGGTAAAGTTACCCGAGCCATCGTTAGTGTAGATTCGGTTAGCTTGTTGGTCGTTACCTACCACCATATCCAGGTCACCATCGCCATCCATATCAGCCAACTTGATGGGACGACTGTCATTTGTGCCTAACAACTGGCCGGAATCGGTAAAGCTGCCCGTGCCATCATTGACGTAGATCCGGTTAGTCTCCTGACCCGCGTTAGCCACCACCATGTCCAGATCACCATCGCTATCCACATCACCCAGGGCAACGGATTGACTAAAATTCGCACCTAAAGCCTGGCCGGAGTCGGTAAAATTGCCGGTTCCATCATTGTTGTAGATTCGGTTAGCTTGGTTAGTGGACCCCTTATTAGCCACCACCATGTCCAGGTCACCATCGTCATCCACATCACCGAGTGCAACGGACCGGCTGTCATTTGTGCCCAAAGCCTGACCGGAGTCGATAAAATTGCCCGTACCATCGTTGATGTAGACCCGGTTAGCCTGACTAAAATCGTTAGCCTCCACTAAGTCCAGGTCGCCATCGCCATCTACATCACCCAAAGCAATGGAGGTGGTACTACCATTCGCGCCTAAGGCCTGGCCGGAATCAGTTAGATCTGCTGTGTCGCCAATAAGAGAGTTCAGGTAGACTTGGTTCGCCTGCCCAAAATTAGCTACCACCAAATCCATGTCGCCATCACCATCCACATCACCTAGAGCAATGGAGGTACTGCCATTCGCACCTAATGCCTGGTCAGAATCGGTAATAAAACTTGCAGTACCCCAGGTGCCAGTAAGGGAGTTCAGGTAGACCCGGTTAGCCTGTGTATTACTATTAGCCACCACCATGTCCAGATCACCATCGCCATCCACATCACCCAGGGCAGCGAATTGACTGGTATTTGTGCCGAGCAACTGGTCGGAATCGGTAAAGCTGCCGGTGCCGTCGTTGGTGTAGACCCGGTTAGCCTGTGTACTATTAGCCACCAGCATGTCCAGGTCACCATCGCCATCCACATCACCCAGCCCGACGAAGGTACTGAAACTCGCGCCTAAAGACTGGCCGGAATCGGCAAAACTGCCTGCACCATTGTTGGTGTAAACCCGGTTACCTTGATCAATCAGGTTAGCCACCACCATGTCCAGATCACCATCGCCATCCACATCACCCAAGGCAACGGATTCACTGGAATTCGTGCCGAGCAACTGACCGGAATCGATAAAGTTGCCGGTGCCATCATTGGTGTAAACCTGGTTAGGTCGACCAGAATCGTTAGCCACCACCATATCAAGGTCGCCATCACCATCTATATCACCCAGCGCGATGGAAGCACCATCATTCGTGCCTATCGATTGACCGGAATCGGAAAAGCCGCCAGTGCCATCGTTGATGTAGACCCGATCAGGCTGACTGGAACGGTTAGCCACCACCATGTCCAGATCACCATCGCCATCTACATCACCCAGGGCGACGAATTG
>VAPL010227134.1_pt1 | contig 16313 bp, 18 predicted proteins | sample 3395061 | NCBI WGS metagenome assembly VAPL01 (sample SAMN08290444, study PRJNA428436) | hydrothermal vent metagenome | isolation source: Deep-sea hydrothermal vent chimney 2 | place: Pacific Ocean: Juan De Fuca Ridge | depth 2182 m m | reverse complement strand
TGGAGGCGAGTACCGGAATCGAACCGGTGTACACGGATTTGCAATCCGCTGCGTAACCACTCCGCCAACTCGCCGAAGCCGTAGCGCGGTTTATAACAGGCTATTTGCGCGTGCAAGCGTCTTAGTCCGGGAATAGCGGGTTGGCCGCAATTTGTTTGAAAATGAACTGCCCTAGTGTTCTGCGCCGCATTGCCGGGCCAACGTATTTGTGGCAAAACCACAAGACAGATTCTGAATCAAAGAGACAAACACAATGGCTGACTATCCCGCCCGTCGAAACACGATGGTTGATACCCAGGTCCGCCCTTCGGATGTGACTAAGTACCCGATCATTGAGGCGATGCTGCAGGTGCCGCGCGAAGCCTATGTGCCTGATGCGCTGCGCGAGGCCGCATATGTGGGCGAAAATATAGATTTGGGGGCCGGGCGTGTGGTGTTGGAAGCGCGTACATTGGCCAAGTTGCTGGATGCGCTGGATGTGTCAACGGACGATATGGTGCTGGATGTGGGCTGTGGTCTAGGCTATTCCAGCGCAGTGATTGCCTGTCTGGCGGAAGCCGTCGTTGCGCTGGAGCAAGATCCCGATATGGCCAGTGAGGCCGAGCGGAGGCTGGGTGAAAATGATTCAGATAATGTAGCGGTGATCGAAGGGGTTTTGACCCAAGGGGCAGCCAAGCATGGCCCCTATGACGCTATCATTATTGAAGGCGGAGTTGAGCAAATTCCAGACGCTATAATTGATCAGTTGAAAGATGGCGGGCGGATCGGGGCGATCTTTATGGAAAACGCCCTTGGAATTTGCCGCATTGGTCACAAGATAAGAGGACAGGTGTCGTGGCGTTTTTCGTTTAACGCCGGTGCGCCGGTATTGCCGGGATTTGAGAGACAGGATGCTTTTGTTCTCTGAGTACACAATCAGGTATACAATAGAAAATATGGGCTACTTGCCCACGCCAGGAGGGCAAGAATGTGATCCGTAGGAAGTTTAGTGTTTTGATCACTGTGGTCATCGTGTCGATGGTCTCTGGTATGGCTGCTAGGGCCGAATCGCTGACGGATGCGATGATTTCAGCCTACAAAAATTCTGGGCTACTGGAACAAAACCGCGCGTTGCTGCGGGCTGCGGATGAAGGGGTTGCCCAGTCGGTTGCTAGCCTGCGCCCGGTATTGAATTATGCGCTAAGCACCAATTATTCTTCGGTTTTTGACACCACCACCAGCAATTTCCAGTTGTCGGCAAATATGATGCTGTACGATTTTGGCCGCTCAAAACTGCGGGTGGATGTCGCTAAAGAGAATGTGCTGGTGCTGCGCGACGCGCTGGTCGGCGTAGAGCAGAGCATCTTGCTGCGTGCGGTCACTGCCTACGTAAATGTGCAGCGCGATATTTCCATCCGTGGTCTGCGCGAAAACAATGTACGCCTGATAGCCCAGGAATTGCAGGCTGCTAAGGATCGCTTTGAAGTGGGTGAGATCACCCGCACTGACGTGGCCATCGCCGAGGCGCGGCTCGCGTCTTCCAATAGCGCATTGGCGGCGGCAAGGGGCAACCTGGCGATCTCGCGTGAGGAATACCGCGCGGCGGTTGGGCGGTATCCGGGCAATCTGGCCGGGCTACCCAGCTTACCGGCAACGGCCAGCTCATTGGACAGTGCGCGTGCTGTGGCACGTCAGAACCATCCTGATATTGCTCAGGCGAAACGCTCGGTTAGGATTGCGGATCTGAATGTGGCAATTGCTGCAGCCGGGGTTATGCCGTCGCTGACTGGTAACGCGGTGGCAGGCATTGATCAGGATGGAAATGACAGCAGTTCAATTGGGCTGTCACTGTCTGGCCCGATCTATCAGGGCGGGGCGCTGGCGTCGGCGCATCGTAAGGCGGCGGCGCAACGGGATTCGTCGCGTGCCGGTTTACATCTGGCCGGATTGGGCGTGGATCAGAATGTTGGTAACACCTGGGCGCAACTGGCGGTGGCAAATGCCAGCCTTGCGGCCACTGATCAGCAAATACGGGCGGCCCGCGTTGCTTTTCGCGGCGTGAAAGAAGAGGCCTCTCTGGGCGCGCGCACCACGCTGGATGTACTGAATGCCGAGCAGGAACTGCTGGACGCTGAATCGGGACGCATTACGGCCCAGACCGAGCGCTACGTGGCTGTATATCGGTTGCTAAGCGCCATGGGGCTATTGACGGCGGATCATTTGCGCCTTGGCATCGCAACCTATGACCCGGCGGCCTATTACAACGCTGTGAAATCTGCGCCAACCCACGGGGTCAGCGAACAGGGCCAGCGTTTGGACGGCTTGCTAAAAAGCATCGGTAAAAAATAATGGTTCCAGCTATCTGTTGTGTGCGTGGTCTGACTTGGCTACAACTCCGGGTATGGGGCGGAAGTGAACTGTGATGTCGGGAAATGTAATAAATACCGAATTCGATGATGTTCTGTCATCCATAAGGCGGCTTGTGTCAGATAATTCTTCAGAAGATGCCGAAACGGTTAACAGGGACAATGATCGCTTTGTTCTGACGCCAGCTTTGCGTGTTTTGGACGACCTGACGCCAATCGTTGACGCGGATGATGTAACGGATTTGGAATTTATTTCTGGGCGTGAAGAAGCGCCTGAGCCACTACAGCTGGGCGAAGCAGTGGTGGAAGTCGAAGAACCCAAGGTGCCACAATCCCCTGAATTCACCGCCATGGCAGAGGCCTGGACTGAAGAGCTAGCCCGCGTTTCTTCGGATCAGCAGGAGCCAGGTGAAGACGGGCAGACGGAAGGATTGCCAAGACCTGACGTATCGCTGGAAATGCGGATTGCCGAACTGGAAGAGGCAGTTTCGCAAACAGCGGATGAGTGGGAGCCGGACGGCATAGAGCCAGAAGTTGTCAACCCGCCAAGGCACCACATATTTGAAGTGGTGGATAATACCAAGGCACCGGAAGCCGAACTGGTAGCGCGGAATGAGCAGGACGAAACAGACGATCTTGATCGAGAGCTGGATGAGATTGCCAGTGAGGCAGATAATGATCTGGTTGAGGATGAGGGCGAAGAAGATGAGGCCACCGCAGACGAAGAAGCTGAAGAACTCGACGGGGCCGTTGAAAATAGTGACAACGTAACCCCGATGTTCACCCATTCAACTGAACGTTCAGGTGAGCCCTATTTACTGTCTCAGATTGTACCTAACACCGGCGGAAATCGTTCTTCGGATCGTGATAAGAACCCAGAATTTCGCCATGTTTCACCTGTTGAAGCTGAACCTGCGACCTCCGCATCCGCGATAGTGGATAATGATGACGTGTTTTTAGATGTTGAGGCGCTGCGCTCGATGATCAGTGACGTTGTTCGTGAAGAACTGCGTGGCAATATGGGTGAAAGCATCACCCGCAATTTGCGCCGCATGGTACGTCAGGAAATCGAAGTTGCATTGCTGCCGAAAGATCCTGAATAAGAAACATATTCAGCCTGGCCGACTGACACGCACCCTTTCGTAATGTGGGGCGGCAAGCGGGGCAACTATACCAGCGGAATTCGCAACCTGAACCTGCCGTGCAATCGGGGCAAATGGCGCGCGGAAATGGTGCATGGATTTAACGGCAACCAAGTCTTTGGTGCGAGGATCAATGCCGATGTGACCGAATAATTGCAGATCTGTGCATTGCAATAGGCCCCGGCACCCGGATTGTCGGAATAAACTGCCAGTATCACGGGACCGGTGCCGCCCGCAGCAAGGGTTTCGCGGGCTAGTTCCAACGCCGCACGAACCGTCAAATATCTGTTGCAATCAAACTCGTGGGCGCTCAGACATCAGGGGCGTCCTATGGGCCTGGTGAGGGCTAGTATTGCATCGAGATCAAGGTGGGTTTCCAGGTGTTGAGCAAGCTGGTCCAATGTGTTTTCGACCTGAGCCGAGTAGTTTGTTGTTGATTGGGCCATACCCAGTTCGCCAAGATACGCTTGCCGAAAACCGTCAGAAGCAAAAAGCCCATGCAAATAACACCCACGCACCCGGCCATTATCCGAAGCCGCGCCATGGAGTTGGCCCTCAACTGACAGCCAAGCCCGCGTGTTATCTGGCCCGGTTGTGTCGCCGATATGGATTTCATAGCCCGCAACCGGGTCGTTGGTATTTAGGTAGATTGCTTTGGTGATAGACAGACGTTTTTCCGGTTTCATCACCGTTTTGACATCCAGAAGCCCAAGCCCGGGTACAGTGCAGGATGTGCCTTCGATACCTTCGGGATCGGATATGCTTTGGCCAAGTATCTGATAACCGCCGCAAATTCCCAACACATGACCGCCACGCCGCACATGGGCCATCAGATCAATATCCCAGCCGTTGGCTCGGAAGGCTGCCAGATCGCAGATGGTGCTTTTTGTGCCGGGGATCAGGATCAGGGTGGCGTCGCCGGGCAAGGGGTGACCGGGCTCAATGATTTCGACGCTGACATTGGGTTCGGCTGACAGCGGATCGAGGTCGTCGAAATTCGCGATCCGACCCAGTCGTGGCACAGCAATTTTCAACGCACCGCCGGGGTGGCTGGCTACATCCATCACGTCTTCGCCGGGCAAACGCCAGGCGTCATCGAACCAGGGCAATACACCAAGAGATTGCCAGCCAGTGTGGGTGGTAATTTCAGTCAGGCCTTCGCGAAATAAGTTAATATCGCCGCGAAATTTGTTTATTATGAACGCTTTAATCCGGTCACGGTCTTCTGTTGGCAGTACGGTGTGGGTGCCGACCAATTGTGCAATTACCCCGCCGCGATCAATATCCCCGGTCAGGATGACAGGGATATTTGCGGCCTCGGCAAAGCCCATATTGGCGATGTCGCCGCGTCGCAGGTTGGTTTCCGCCGGGCTGCCGGCCCCTTCAACAAGCACCAGATCAACGCCCTGTGCCAACCGATGAAAACTGTCTAACACGCGGGGCATCAGGCGGTGTTTCATTTTGCCATATTCGCGCGCCTTTAGGGTGTCGAAACGCTGTCCCTGAACGATGACCTGCGCCCCGGTATCGCTTTCTGGCTTTAGCAGAACCGGGTTCATGTCCACCACCGGTTCAATCCCGGCAGCAAGCGCCTGCAACGCCTGAGCGCGGCCAATTTCACCGCCATCCGCCGTAACAGCGGCATTATTGGACATGTTTTGCGGCTTGAACGGCGCCACTTTCAGCCCCCGTCGCATAAAGGCGCGCGCCAGCCCGGCGACGATCATGGATTTACCCACGTTCGATCCCGCGCCCTGTATCATGATTGACTTGGCCATGGCCTGCTCCGATAGTTCTGCACAGGCATAGACGCCCCGGCGCAAATAAAAAAGAGAGATAAATGAACGTCCCGGCACATCTCATTTTTGGGGTGGCAGCATTTGGCAATCGCGGGAACGCGGCGATAACCACGGCGGCTGTTTTGGGGTCTTTCGCCCCGGATGTTTCGCTGTTCGTGATGGCAGGGTGGTCATTGTACATTGCCGGAATTTCACCACAGGTTGTCTTTGATCAATACTATTTTTCTGACCTGTGGCAGTCGGTATTTGCGTTTGATAACAGTTTTGTCTTCTGGGGTCTGGCGCTTGCGGCGGCGATCTGGGCGCGCCGTCCGGTTTGGATTGCATTTATCTTGGCCGGCCTCATGCATCTGAGCTTTGATTTCCTGCTGCATAACGTCGATGCTCGGATGCAGTTCTGGCCGCTCAGCGACTGGAAGTTTTTCAGCCCCATAAGTTATTGGGATCGCCGGTATTATGCCAGCATCGTCGGCCCGATTGAGCTGGCGATCACTTTGATACTCGCGGTCCTGCTGTGGCGGCGGTACCGAAAGAGGTTTTCGCGGGTGCTCATACTGTTGGCTGCACTGTCAGAAATTATTGTCTCAGGAATTTTTGGGATTGTGGTGGCGCATTAAAGCCAGCAGATCGGGGCGGGCCGCACAAATACAAAACGCGCCCCGCAGGGCGCGTCAGGTTTCGCAGACTCTATTCTAGAATTATCAGGCGGCTTCAGCCTGCAACGCTGCGTTGCGGCGCTCGCTTTCTTCGCGGGAAAGCGCAACCGAAGTGCGTACACCTTTGCCAACAAATTCCATCAGCCCGGATACAACACGCTCATTCGGATCAATACCGGCGCAGGACAATACTTCGCGCCCATCACGTGAGCGCGCCCAACGGGCAATTTGTTCCGGCCCGTTACCATATTTCTTATCATCGGCAATCGCGTCATCCAACGCGGCCAGCACTACAGCCGCAAATAGTTTTTTTGCCCGCGTGCCCTGCTCATGGTTGAATGCGGTGCCGTCAATAAAGTCTGCCATGTTTTTTCCTTGTTCTTGCTCTTGTACTTTCTGGCGTAGGGTTCTTATGGCATATTCTGATTGATTCGGGTACCCGATTTACGAATACCTCTTATGCAGTCAACGCATAGCTCAATCATCCCAAACACATGATCTAGTTGTCTTGCACTAAGGGTACCGCGCAGATATAGGTTTTGCGAATACATTTTCAACAAAATGCTACGGTTTGACACATGCCAAAAATCAACGGAAACGAAATCAGGATAGGTAATATTCTGGAACATGACAATGGCCTGTGGGCCGCGGTTAAGGTCGATCATGTTAAACCCGGCAAGGGTGGGGCATTTGCGCAGGTGGAAATGCGTAACCTGCGCTCTGGTTCCAAACTGAATGAACGGTTTCGTTCAGCCGATAAAGTAGAACGTGTACGTCTGGAGCAAAAAGACCAGCAGTTCCTGTATGAAAATGCCGGGATGCTGGTGTTCATGGATAACGAAACCTATGAGCAGATCGAACTGCCCGCCGAAATTCTGGGTGAGCGGCGCCCGTTTCTACAGGACGGCATGACCGTCAAAATCGAATATCATGAGGACGAAGCGCTGTCGGCTTCGCTGCCGCAGAAAGTCATTTGCAAGGTGGTGGAAACCGAACCGGTGGTCAAAGGGCAGACGGCGGCCAACAGTTTCAAACCGGCGACCCTTGATAACGGGATCAAGGTCATGGTGCCGCCCTTTGTCGGCACTGATGAAGACATCGTGGTGAATACCGAGACATTCGAATACGCCGAGCGGGCCTGAGCCAACTTGAATATTCAAAGCCCCTGAATAACTGTAGGGGTATGGAGTATTTTTCATGGGCAGGAATTTGCGTTTCCTTTGCGCGGTATTGTTTTGCGCCGTGGCCGGCAGCGGGAAGGTAATGGCGCAAAGCAAAGAAGATCAGTTTCGTGCCCGGTTCGCGGTGCTGGCGGCAGAACGCAACATCCCCGGTATGGCCGTGGGCTATGTTCAGGGGGCGGGTGCGCCGGTGGTGGCGGTACAAGGGGTGCTGTTCAAGGGCACCACGCAACCGGTCGTCCCGGATGCGCGCTGGCATATCGGCTCGATCACCAAATCATTTACCGCCACCATGGTCATGCGGCTTGCTGAGCGGGGTGTTTTGTCGCTGGATGCAGTTTTGGGTGATTTGCTGCCCGAATTTCGCGATGAAATGCACGGGGACTGGCAGGCGATTACGTTGAACGGATTACTCAGCCACAGCGCCGGGTTGGCAGCAAATTTCACCCGGGCCCAGATGAAGGCGGATTTTGGCGATGATCTAAGGATGGTGCGACTGGGGCTGCTGCGTGCCCATTGGGGTAAACCACTGCCCGGCAAGCCCGGAAAATTCAACTATTCCAACATGGGCTATGTGCTGGCCGGATTTGTGGCCGAGACCCGGACCGGCCAGCCCTGGCAGGCACTGATACGCGATGAAATCGCCACGCCACTTGGCCTGAAATCACTGGGGTTCGGCCCGCCCGTGGGCCGGGATGATCCACGCGGGCACCGGGGCTGGCCACCGTTCAAGCGTGCGATTGATCCAACCGACAGATGGGCGGACAACCCGGCCTGGCTGGGCCCGGCCGGCACCATCCATCTGGATATGTCCGACCTGCTGGAGTGGGGGCGTGCGCATTTGCGCGCCTGCCGCGGCGAATTACCCGATTTCCTGAGCACACAGGCCTGCGAACGCCTGCATCGCCCGGTTGTCCGCGACTATGCACTGGGCTGGACCCTGATGCCCCTGCCGGGGCTGGATCAGCCGATACTGACCCACGACGGCTCAAACACCATGTGGTATGCCTCGCTCAGTTTTTCGCCCGAAGCTGACGTGGTGATGGCATTGACCATGAACCAGGCCTCGCCACTGGTATCGAGGCGGATATTGCTGGACCTGGACAAGATCGTGCTGGCGGCTGACTAAACCGGCAGGTCGAATGGGCAGTGCTGCTGCTCACGGGCAAAAAACACCGCCAGGCTTTTGTCTGGCTCGGGTCGGAAAGGGCCAAGGCTCCGGGTTTCAATGATCCGGTCCACCCGGAACATGCGGAAATCATGGCGCAATTCGCACCATGTCACCAGCGTCCAGACCTTGCCCCAGAAATACAGGCCCAACGGTCGCACGCTGCGTTTGGTCGCTGATCCGGCCTGGTCCGTATAGTTAATTTCCAGTTTTATACGCTGGTCCACTGCGCTTTCCAGCGCATCAATCCGCGCCCGTAACGCTGCATTCATTTGCGGCATGGTCAATGCGTGAATTTGTACGGCGCGGGCCTGATCGCGGGCGCCGTCTGGCAGTACCGCGTCGATTTTCACCAGCGCCTCTTCGGCGGCCCGAGCCATCAAAGTACCACCCCAGGCCCGCAACATCCGCGCGCCTGCGACCAGTGCGACGATTTCGTCGCGGGTAAACATCAAGGGCGGCAGATCATAGCCGGAGCGCATCAGGTAACCGACACCCGCTTCGCCCTCAATTGGGACGCCAGAGCCGATCAGATCAGCGATGTCGCGGTAAATTGTGCGCTCGGATACTTCCAGTCGCTCTGCCAGGTCGGCGGCTCGCAGCAGCCGACCGCCACGCAGATACTGAACAATCTGGAACAGGCGGTCAGCGCGGCGCATGTCAGCCCTTGGCCTCGAAGAACGCAATGGAATTTCCATCCAGATCAAGGGCATAGGCAAAACGACCGGGCGGGATGTCAATCACCGGCGAAATCACCTGACCGCCTGCCGCTTTGCAGCGGCCCATTGCGTCTTCTACGGTATCTGCCACGCCAAAATGCAATGTAGGGCCGTTGCCGCCACTGGCAGGTTTGCCCGGGTAGATATGGCCGTTCGTCTTCGGGCTGTCTGCACTTGCAGCACTTGGGAAAAATGCAATCGGGTTGGGGCCATCATTGTTGATGGTGATGTCATAGCCAAAGACCGCGTTATAAAACGCAATTGATTTGGCCATGTCGCCGGTTGGGATTTCGGCCCAAACGATAGTGTCCGGATGGTTATCTGGCATGGTTTCTCTCCTGTTGGGTGTCACTTGAATATGGCATGCCTAACACCACCCCCCTGACAGCGTTGTGTCAGGAGGAATCGCTTTGGTCAGATTTATTGAAAGTAACTATTGCATCCCCAGCCACCATTTCGCCGCCTGCGCGGGCGAAACGCAGATAGGCAATACCCAGACCGTTTGACTGGCTATAAAGCACACCCGCCGTTTTGCCGTTCGCCTTTAGTTCAGTGCCAATCGGGGCAGACCCGGTTACGCTGACCTGTGCCAGACCTTTTTGCAGCTCGGTTTTATGCTTCATCCGAGCGGTGACTTCCTGACCGACGTAACAGCCTTTCTTGAAATCAACCCCGTTCAGGCGTTCAAACCCGGCCTCCAGAATGAATGTGTCGTTTGGTAGTAGCTCAACCCCGGTTTCTGGTATGGTGTATTTGGTTCGGATTGCATCCCAATCGGTGCCATCATCGCCGCCGGTATCGCCGTATTTGCGCCAGCCGAGCGCGTCATGGCGCGGGTCGGACAGGGCACCGGCAGGCGCATTACCAATGCCGCGGAACACTTGCATTTCAATAGGTTCCAGCATCACGTCGGCGCGCAGTCGGTACATATTCAGGCGCTGCATCAACTGGTCGCCAAACTTGGCGGCGACATCGATCATGATCGCGTCACGGCGCGTTTGCATAAAGAAATCGACCAGATATTTACCTTGCGGCGTCAGCAGGGCTGCGTAGACCAGCCTGCCTTGATCTTCCGGCACGTCATTGGTCACCAAACCGTGCAAGAATTTCACCCGATCCCCACGGGTCACTGCAATGATCGCCCTGCCAGTTGTATGCGTATTCATCTGTTGCCATTCCCCTGTTCGCCCGCTCAATATAGGGGGCTAATCCTGAAGCGAAAGACCACAATGCCTGCACTGCTCTCTATTGTTATTCCAACGCTGAATGCGGGTAAGGTTTTGCCAGCCACCGCCGCAAGCCTGATTGAGGGGCTTGATAGCGGTTTGGTGCGCGAATTGGTGATCAGCGATGGTGGTTCAACAGACACCACACGCGATGTCGCGGATGAGCTGGGGGCTACGTTCGTCCAAGGTGAACCGGGGCGGGGCGGGCAGCTTGGACGTGGGGCAATGGCCGCCAAAGGGGAGTGGCTGTTGTTCTTGCACGCCGATACCCAGCTGTCTCGGGGCTGGGCAGAGGTTGCCCTGCAGCACATTCAGACGTCGCCAAAAGCCGGGTATTTTCGCCTGCAGTTCCGCGCCGTGGGGTTCAGGCCCAGGTTTTTTGAAGCCGGGGCCAATATGCGTTCACGCCTTGGCTTGCCGTACGGTGATCAGGGATTGCTGATCTCAGGCGCGCTGTATGGGCTGGTTGGGGGTTATCAAGACATTGCGTTAATGGAAGACGTGGCCATCGTACGCGCCCTGCGCGGCAAACTGGTGATGCTGGGCGCACAGGCATTGACCAGTGCCGTGCGGTATCAGGCTGGGGGCTGGTATCGCAGGGGCATCCGAAACATGTGGACCCTGACGCGCTATCGGTTCGGGGCAGATCCAGCCAAATTAGCGCAATACTATGAGGGCTGATTGTCCTCAGCGAACTGAAGTTCGTACAGGTTTTTATAGATACCTTTGCGCTTGATCAGTTCTTTGTGGGTGCCCTGATCAACCACTTTGCCATGGTCCATAACCACGATCTTATCGGCATTGCGGATCGTGGCCAACCGGTGTGCAATAACCAGCGTTGTGCGGCCCCTTGAGAGGCTTTCCAGCGCGCCCTGAACCACGGCTTCAGATTGGGCATCAAGGGCTGACGTGGCCTCATCCAGCAGTAGTATCGGAGTGTCCCGCAGCAATGCGCGCGCAATGGCTACCCGCTGGCGCTGTCCGCCCGACAGACCCGAGCCACGTGGTCCGGCCTGAGTGTCCAGACCTTGGGCTTGGTCGGGTAGAAAATCAGATACATGGGCGGCGTCGAGGGCGGTTGATAGTCGTTCATCGCTGGCTTGAACGCCTAGCAAAATATTATCCCTGATGCTTTCATCGAAAAGTTGCGCGTCCTGTGTGACTACGGAAAACAACCCACGTAATTCGCGCAATTCAAGTGTGTTAGTTTCGATGCCACCAATAGTTACGTTGCCTGAATTTGGCTCAATTAACCGCGTCAACATATTGAAAACAGTGCTTTTACCGGCCCCAGATGCGCCGACCAGTGCGGTGGTTTTCCCAGCCTCGGCCACAAAACTGGCGTTTTCAAGTACCGGCTGATCCCCGTAGGAGAAACTTACTTTATCCAGTATTACATCTGCTTTTGAGAGGTCTTTGGGTAACAAAACCGGGTTGTCAGGTGATACGATATTTGGCTGGATTTGAAACACGCCGTAAATTCGCTCCAGGCTGACAAGGGCTCCTTGCCAGGCGCCGGATATTGCACCAAGGCGGCGCAGCGGTTCAAATATCAGCGCAATCGCCGTGAAAAAGGACATGAATTCACCGACGGTCTTTTCGCCGTCTATAATTTGCAAGCCGCCATAGCTAAGTACACCCAGAAAACCAACGGCTGCCACAATATCCATCAAAGCAGGGATACCTGCCGATGCAGCAACCGCGCGCAACTGGGCGTTCACCAATGTTTCAACTTCGTCGGTAAAACGCTTCGTTTCGTAAGCTTCGGTTCCATTGATTTTTACGGTGTTTATCCCGTGAAACAGCTCATCCAACCGGGTCGCAATTCTGGCAGCGGCATTGTGCACAAGGCGTGCGGTTTTTCGGATTAGTTTTTGCAGGTACAGGATTGGGAATAACATCAACGGTGCGCCGATGACCGCAATCAGGGTCCATAGCCAATCAATATAAACGGCCACGGAAAGCAGGCTTATCAAGCCCACAAAATCACGTCCGGCGGCGGAAAATGTAGCCGAGATTATGCCGGCAGCGGCACCGGGATCACCACGTACCCGTTCAATCAATATACCGGGGGAGTTCTCTTGGTAGAAACTGCCATCCAAGTCTACCATATGGTTTACAAGATCGCCCTGAATGTCGGCTGAAACCCGTCGCGCAACGGTTGCCATCAGAATTCGCTGTGCAAACCCGGCCAGCGCACGGGCAATAAAGATTGCAAACACCCCTATCGATACCCAGAAAACAGCACCCCGGTCGCCGGCGATGAATATTTCGTCGAACATCGGACGGACCATGTAACTAAGCAATCCCAGTGCGCCGCCTTCTACGGTCATTAACAAAAAGCCAACCAGAAGCAGCGGCAAACGGCTGCGAACATAGGTTTGCCAAAACCATTTAACCAACGTTTTTGCCGGGTAACTGTTTTCGTGCAGTATGCTCACGATTTGGCCCGCTTTGCGTTGAATTCTGCGGTCAATTTTGTGGGATTATACCGGGTTTCTATCCATGCCCGGATCGGCAACGGGCTCGTTTTGGTATCATTTTCGTAGGCTTCAAGCATATGATCCAATATCCCGGTTTGAAAAGATTTAAAATGGATATATTTGAGCCCCAGTTGCTGCTTTGCTTCGTTAATGGATGCTCCTTTAATATGGAGCAGATAAAGGGCCGAAGCCAACCCGGCCCGGTCAGCGCCGGATTTACAGTGCATAACAAAAGGATGTTCTATATTTTCAAAATGGGTGAGCAGTGAGATAAGGCGTTTAGGAGCGTCCAAGTGCCGAGCCTGCATCGGAAAGCTGGTAAGAGGTAAATCTATCTCATCGCATGTTTCGCGTTCAAACAGATAGGGGCTGCGTTTGCCTTCACCGCGCAAATTCAGAACTGTTTTTATTCCCATTTTCTTGTAACGCCGCAAACGCCTCGGCGAAGGCTGGTTTGAACGCCAAACTCCTGGTGAGATTTCAAATAGATTGGTCCAGAATGTCCGCAAAACCCCATGATCCAGCAAGTGGAAATGCCAGAACGCCCGGCGTCGGCCTTTGGGCGTTGAGATGTCCGCCCCCAAAGAGGCCCCAAGCGCGCGTTCAGCGGTTTTTACCTTGGTGGCAAACTTTGTAAACATTAAGCCCTTTCAGGGTCTTGGAGTGACGCGATTGGTTCGTGGATGTAGCTGCAATTTTCGGCTCAGGCAAGTAATAGAGGGTTTGCAGTATTGGGCTACCCCATCTAGGCATTGAAAAAGAAAATTGAAGGCTTTCACACAATGACATTAACCAATGGACGTTCCTACTTGGCCATTCCCGGCCCGTCGGTCATCCCGGACAGGGTATTGCGGGCGATGCACCGCGCTGCCCCCAATATTTATACCGGGGAACTGGTGGATATGGTGCCGGGAATTGTCGAGGATCTAAAGGAAATTGCGGGAACCCGCCACCACTGCGCGATTTATGTAGCGAACGGGCATGGTGCTTGGGAAGCTGCGGCTTCAAATGTGTTGAATGCGGGCGACAGGGTACTGTTGTTGGCGACCGGGACATTCGCCCATGGCTGGGGGGAAATGGTGCAAAGACTGGGGGTAAAGCTGGAGGTTTTGGATTTTGGCATTCATGACCCCATTGATCCCAAGGCGGTAACGCGTGCGTTGAATGCTGACAAAGACCACCGGATAAAGGCGGTGATGGCCACCCATGTCGATACAGCTACCAGTATCAAAAACGATATTCCCGCACTCAGGCTGGCAATAAATGAGGCCAACCATCCGGCGTTATTGATGGTTGACTGCATTGCGTCCTTGGCCTGTGACCGTTTTGAGATGGACAAGTGGGGTGTCGATCTGATGGTGGCAGCCTGCCAAAAAGGCTTGATGACGCCCCCGGGGATGGCTTTTGTGTTTTTCAACGATAAGGCTGACAGGGTGCGGGAAAACTGTACCGGAACCAGCTGGTACTGGGATTGGCGCTCGCGAGTTGAACCAGAGATTTTTTATCAATATTTCGGCGGGACAGCCCCGACGCATCATTTGTACGGCTTGCGCGAAGCCCTTGATATGATTTCAGAAGAAAGGCTTGAGCAGGTTTGGAAACGGCATGAAGCGCTGGCCAGCGCCTATTGGGCTGCGTTTGAGGTCTGGGGGCAACTCGGGCCGCTTAAACTGAACGTAAAAGACCCGCGATGGCGCTCGAATGCGGTGACGGCGGCTTCTATCGGGGTGCAAAACGGTACGCGGTTGCGCGAATGGATGGTGGGAAACACTGGCGTTACCCTTGGTATTGGTTTGGGCATGTCGAGCCCGGAAGACCCGGATGCGGATGGTTTTTTTCGGATCGGTCATATGGGTCATGTTAATACACATATGGTGCTGGGGGTTATTGGCGCGATTGAGACCGGGTTGTGTGCTTTGGATATTCCGCACGGCAAAGGTGCGTTGGACGCCGCTGTGGCAGCTATTGCCGCCGGTTAAATTGATTTGCTGGCATCTGCCAGTGCGCCGGGCAGGGCGGCGGCAAAGGCGTCAAGGTTCGCTTTGGTTCCGGCTGAAATTCGGATGCAGCGGTCCTGCGGGGCGACAAAAGGCATTCGCACGAAAATGTCGCGTTTGATTAAACCAGCCAGAACAGCACGGGCGAAGTCTCCGTCCTGACCGCAGTTAATGGCCACGAAGTTCGCGGCTGAGGGCAGGGTGGTCAGGCCGTTTTCGCTGGCGATTTGATTGATGCGGTCGCGGGCACCCGAGACTTTTTCAATGGTTTCATTCAGGTAACTTTGGTCTGCCAGCGCCGCCAGTGCCCCGGCCTGCGAAATCCGGCACATGCCAAAATGATTGCGAACCTTGTTAAAGGCACTGATCAGGTCGGCGTGGGCAATGGCATAGCCAACCCGCGCCCCGGCCATGCCGTAAGCCTTAGAAAAGGTGCGGAAACGGATAGTGTTTTGGATTGAGATGTCCAGCGGCGGGGCGGTGCCTTTGGGGGCGAATTCGATATAGGCCTAATCAATGACTAGCAGGCAATCGCTGGGGACGCGTGAGATCATTTCTGAAATAACATCGGCTGAATGCCATGTTCCCATTGGGTTATCGGGGTTGGCGAGGTAGATCAGCCTGGCGCTAGAGCCACTGGCTTTTGCGATTAGTGTGTTCGGGTCTTCATGGTCGTCGACGTATGGCACTGTGATCAGCTCACCACCAAATCCGGCCACATGGTAGTTGAAAGTCGGGTAGGCCCCAGCGGAGGTTACAACTTTGTCACCGGGTTCAATTAGCAGGCGCACGAGGTAGCCGAGCATAGCGTCAATGCCTTCGCCGAGCATGATATTTTGTGGCGGGACGCGGTGGTGAGCGGCGAGCGCGTGACGCAGATCGTAGCTTTCGGGGTCGCCGTACATCCAGGCCTCGGGCGCGGCGTCTTGCATGGCTTGAATTGCTGTAGGTGAAGGGCCAAAGGCATTTTCGTTGGCGCCAATGCGGGCCTTGAATTCAGCGCCTCTGGCGCGTTCCTGAGCCTCAGGCCCGACAAACGGGACGGATGCGGGCAGTGAAAGGGCGAGGGGGGTGTATCTGGGTTGGGACATGGTGTGGACTTCCAGGGTTTGCTCTGGGTGATCAAAACGAAATTGGCGAAAAGTTCAAGGAAACTGTTGAAAATATGATAGTTGTTCATACATGAGAACCACTCGCAACAATACGGAATACAAAAATGACCAATCTTACCCGACGCGGATTTATGGCTACAGGGGCGGCAGCTGTGAGCCTTCGCTCGGTACCGCAGATCACCAAAACGCCAGCAACGCGGCGTATTTTGACGCTGGTGTATGACCATTCGATGGGGATGATGCGCGCGGTGGAACGGGTGGTGTTACGTTAGGAAAATGCGCGCCCCATTGGGGCGCATTTCTTTTAGCCCTTCGGGCGATTTGCCTCCGGCGGAGGTATTTTTGAAAAGAAGAAGATTTAGGTCAGGTCGTCGAGGCGTTTTATTGCTGTTTTGATTTTTTCCGCCTCATCTGTGCGCAGGGTGAGGCTTTCGCGGGTTTCGCTGACAACTTTTTCAGGGGCGCTGGCGGTAAACTTGGCGTTG
>VAPL010692747.1_pt1 | contig 16314 bp, 31 predicted proteins | sample 3395061 | NCBI WGS metagenome assembly VAPL01 (sample SAMN08290444, study PRJNA428436) | hydrothermal vent metagenome | isolation source: Deep-sea hydrothermal vent chimney 2 | place: Pacific Ocean: Juan De Fuca Ridge | depth 2182 m m | reverse complement strand
TAAAGGACAATACATCAGACCGTGTTTCTGATGTATGGATACATTATGACAAGGCAGATTATACCAGCGATGATATCGGTAATTTCAGGAAAATATATATCGCTGCGGATGAGGGCGCAAAGAGCGATGACCAGTTCGGAGACTCAAGAATCAAGGTAATAAAATCACGCTGGTTTAATGGCAGCAACACATCGATTGCACAGCAGACGGCAAACAGACTGCTTTCTAACCTCCGCAATATCCCGCAGAAAGTAAGTTTCAGCATGGATGCAAAGGATTCAGTGGGAACGGTAACTGGTGACGTTAGAGACCTTGTTCTTGATAATATTCAGGATGCGGATGGTTCAGCCGCGACAACTCGTGTGCAGATCATTTCGTCAAAAGAGGCTGTCACAGGTCATCGTTATGACTATGTAGGAATAACCGGGATCGGCACATCTATATTTGGATTTATAGGACCGGATACGCTGAACGACTTTACTGCTGAGAGCACGGAGAACAAGCAAAAATATGCCTTTATTGCCGACGAAGTCACGCAAAAGATGAGTGACGGATCAGACTCATACAGGATTATTTGATGACAACCTATACCGCCATACCCTTAGATGACATTAATACCGATAGCCCGCTTACACAGTCGTTAATGACGCTGCTGCGTGACAACTGGATAGCAGGATTCGAGGGAGCTGCTAGTGCGCCTCGCATTGTACGCGGCGCAATCACCCCTGGGGTCGGTCATCGCTGGTTTTACGACTATGGTGACGGAACCGATGGGGCTGTAACCGATTCAGCGAACCGGTCAGCGGCTCCAGGCTTGTATCAGTACACAACCTATACGCTAGATGCCACCTTTACTCTTGACCTCTCAGCAAGCGGCCCGCTTATTATCGTTGCGCAGACCTCGATCACGATTAACGGCACGATTGATGTGGATGGGCAGGGAGGGCGTGGCGGGGAAGCAACCGATGAAGTAGGCCAGCATGGCGTGTTTGGTGGCTCAGGAGGAGGAGGCAGTGCCGCAGCAGGTGGCGCTACATTTCTGAATGATGGAGGGGCGGCGACTATTGATGGTTCGGCGCAATCCTCAACAGCGCGTGATTTATTGCTATCTGCCCCACCCGTAGCTGGTTCTGGCGTACTAAGTCAGAACGAAGGAAATTATGCCCTTGGCGGTGGCGGTGGCGGTGCAATATCTGCGACTGATGGTTTATCAGGCGGGGGGTTGTTAATCCTGGTGGCTCCAATTATCACGCTTGGTGCAGCCGCGATAATTACCGCCGATGGGCTTGGTGGTACGAGCAGTGCGGGCGGCGGCGGCGCGATCATTCTGGCAACACCAACAGGCAAACTTACAGAAACAGCCGGATCATCGGTTGCAGCAAGTGCCGGAATAGGTACGGCTGGCGCAACGGACGGCGGGGCTGGATGGGTTGAAAGACTGGTGCTCACATGAAAAACATAATCGAAGTGCTTGGGGCTAATAACGTTGTAATTACAAAGGTATCTAACAGCGGCAATCCTGATAAGGATGCGAAGCGTTATGGCGGTACATCATGGCGCGTATGGGTAGAGCCTGATTCTGCTCGTGTTGAAAACCTGCGTAGGCGCAAGATTGCCGATACTACTGTAGAAGGTCTGCGAAGAATAGCATCTGTTATTCCTGCAATAAATTCACTGGCTGCGCTTGATCTGATGGTTGAACTCTGGCCGATGCTTGATACCGCAAGTGCGGGCGCTAATATTTTACTGGTTAAAGATATCTACCAGTACGCAAAGACGAAGATCGTAGCCGCGCAGACAGCGACCGAATCACAATTGAACGCATACGATCCGGCGTCCGATGCAGGCTGGCCGAATTAATTAAAGGTGAAACATGGTTGATTCAACAATTGGTGGTCTGACAGCGCTTGCCCCGGCTGATGTCGATACAGAAAATGATTATCTGGCTATATGGGATGCCAGCGCTTTGTCTACAAAATGGCTTAAGCATGGTGCTGTTAAAAATATAAAGTCGCTTAAAGGCGATTTTGGCGCAAAAGGTGATGGAACTACAGACGATACAACAGCTATTGATGCCGCATGGGCATGGATGGAAGCAAATCCAGGCACAGTAGGGACGGCACAAAATGGCGCGAGAGGGATTGCTTCTCAGGTTAACGCCCCAGCTTTACGCGTCGAGAGGGGAGAGTACATCTACGCGGGTACCGGGTACAAGCCAATCCTTAACAAGGACATTGTGATAATTGGCGATGGCCCTCACTCGGCAGTATTCAGAATTACCTCAGACGCTTGGCTGATCGAGTTTGACGATAATTCCAAGGTGCCAAGCTCGATTGATATTAAAGGGATAAAGACCAACGGCGGTCGCGGTCTTTTCATGTCGAATAAGACCAACCTCACTAATGTTGCCATGGGTATGCGTATCTGTTATTGCGCCTCAGTCGGGTTCACACATTGCGGTATTGGCTCTATAACAAAAGAGCATGACAAGTGGGTAGTACAGGCAAACTATATTGAAGCGGGTAACACTAATCTAGGCAATGGGCAGCAGATAGGTATTACTATACCTGGGCAAGTCGCCACTATGGATGTTAGTGGAAACTTTCTGGTTGGGTGTAAATATTCCATCAAGGTTATGGATGACGGGGGGCAAGCAGCTACAAGGCTTGGTCCCAATAATGCGTTCCTTAGATATAACGGGGCTGTCACTAAAGCGGCTGATATCTGGTTTGTGCCCATTGATGTGAGTCAGGCAAACAGGGGCTATGACTTCCAGATCGTAGGCAACAGGTTCAGTAATGAAAACAAAGGAACCGAGCCTAAAATATTAATAGCCGATGAAGGCGCGGGAACTGGTATTGAAAAGCCGCACGCAACTACTGTGTCTGCTGGATATTTCCAGGGGATCAAATGTATAAGAAACTTCTTTCAGGGCAACGGGAACCCTTCTACCGGGTTGGCTAATAAGGGCATTATAGAGACATACACCCCATTCGCAGGAGGGATTCACTTCGTTGAAAACCAAGTCACACAATGGTATCCCTATATCGTAGAGTTTGCCTCTGTAGTCGGGGCGATAGACGAGGGCATGTGGGGTACATGTGTAATAGATAACAATAACCCGTTTAATAATAATTATCAGGTTCCTGTTTCAAACAGAAGCATAGGGCTTGTTAAGAGAGAGCCGGGAACGTATCTAGGCTCGCCAGGTGAAATTGCTCCTGTCTCCATGTCCTCTCCGTACTACGTCGCCATCATTAACTCTCAAGATATGTCAGGAAATACGAAGGGCGCTAATGTCGTATTTTCAGCGGCCACGGATGCTGTTGGTGGTGCCAATGCTCAAAACGTATCGTTTGGCGGAATTGTCGGCACAGACGAAGTTGTTTTAATGGACACGACTAAGGCGAACTTAGTAGCCGGGCAATTAATCTGGTTTGAGTTTGACCTTAAGAAGGCGGCTGTTAACCCACTCGACTACATCCAATTCGAAATAGATTTCGGCGGCCCCGAGGACTATAGCTGGACATTAGAAATACCTGAACAGTATAGTCGTATAAGGATTCCGTTGATGCTTGATGATGACCATACTGGAACAACCTTTGCCGCTAAATGGACGCCTCGGCTACACCGCGTTAACGGCTCAAAAGAGGATGTAATCATTGGCCGGGAAGCTTGCTACCACGCGCAGAACCCGGTCAACTACGAGCCGCTGGAAATAAAACAGCAGCAGTGGGACCGGGGCCACATTGTCTTTTCTGATACGCACCACATCTGGACCGACAACTCCGGCGGAAAGACTTACTCTAACAACACGGCTCCGACTTCCGCTACAGATGGATTTATGCTCGGAGACCACCCATCGCCTATAGGGCAATTTGCCTCTGGCGATGCGACTCCATCTGTTGCGAATATTAAAGTCTGGAGAACGCAGGGAACAACAGCAATAACAAACCTGGATGATGGGGAAACGGGACAAGAGGTAATTATTCTTGCAGAGTCCAGTATTACAATAACGGATAACGGAAATTTCTTTCTTGCTGGAGGTGACGGGGCTGGAGCCGCCCCGTTTAATATGACAACCTCAGATTCATTGCACCTAATCAGAAAGGTAGACGGAAAATATTATGAGTTCGGCAGGAGCGTTAACTAATGGATTCCACTAAAATACGAGGAACAAACTATGGCTATTTCAGAACGGCTTGACCCTGATACGGGTGATTTATACAAACAAGACGGCGGCGTCCAGGTTAAGACGCACACGAACGGAGCAGCGCATGACTTTGCCAGTGCTACATCATCTGGAGCAGTGACCGTATCAGACTCAACGGTGCTAGATTTCAATGCCCTGTTCGTAGGTGGGGCTGGCAACGTCAGCATTGACCACACAGAGGGCGGTACGGCTGTTGTTTATACAGGTGTTACGGCAGGATCAATTCTGCCGGTATCCGGTGTGCGCGTGAATGCTGCTACTACAGCGACAAATATTACATGGATGAAGTGGTAGCGCTATGAGTACGATGGCTACCATAGGCGCGTCCGTCTATAGCAATCCAGTTATGAGTGGGTCTGTATTTGCCGGCTCTGCTACCAAGTTTTCAGCTATTACTTCATATATAGCCCTCGCAGGCGCGGATGCGTTTCCTAATTCAAAGACCTATACATGGGCAACTTGGTTCAGGTTTGACAATTTAGTCGATGCTAATGACAGGTTTATCGCAACTCAGCAGGGCAAGTGTTATTTACGCCGCAAGAATAATACGGGTGGAAATGTGCTTGAATTTGTCGGTGTTGATTCGTCGCTTAATGTAGTTTCCACCATAACCGGCACAACGGCTATCAGCGATACGGGCTGGCACCACATATTTATTTCAGGAGATCAGGCTGCGGGGAAGTCTCACTTATATCTTGATGGTGTCAATGATGAAGCGGGCGGCTCTATCATTACAGATTTTGAAATTGAATTTCTTCGCGGCGCTGGACTTTTTGAACTTATGTGGGGTGGAGCAAACCTGCCTATCTCGTTCGCACAAGGATGGTTTAGCACAGAGTACGTAGATGCAGAGATTGCCGGGAATATGGACAGATTTATTCTTGAGGGGAAGCCGGTTAATTTAGGCTCAGATGGGAGCGATGCAAGTCCAACCTCAAGACAGCCTGAAATATGCTTACAGAATTACCATCCTAATTTTGAGAATAATACAGGCTCTAATGGGGATGCCAAGTATATCGGCAGTAACATATCGGCAACTGATGGCCCTGGAGCATGAGCCTGCCGCTTTCTGGCGCGCAGGATGTTGCACCACAGTCTCCGATTGGCGTTCGTTACGGGAATCCTAAAGCCGCACAGGTTACGATGGTGCTGGCCGTTCTCAATACCGGAGCATCAAGTAATCCTGCCACAACGGCTGTAACGATTGATGTTAATAGCGGCGGCGCGGTTGATGTAACAACGCTTGGGGCAATCTGGACAGCAATCGGAACGGATGCCCCTTCTGGACACGCCTACAATGGCTCACAACTTGGCTGGGTATGTAATTTTGATATTACCGGACTAAATGCTTTCGGAACTGCGAACAGCTATACGGTAGCCCAATCAGGTAATGGCAGCGTGTCGGGGAATCTTGTAACCGCCCCGGCCGCTGGCGATGATTTTATCCTTTATGTTGGGACGTGTGAAAACGTATATGGGTCGTATATAGTCGGTGGGCAGAATGGGATACAGCCACAGCCGAACGAGCCGCAGGCAACCGGCATGTATCGAGTCATTCGTACCTTCGCTGAAAGCCCACCGCCTAATCATGCCCCCTGTGCCGGTATCTGCATGGTCGATGATGTTATCTATGCAGACGCGGGCTTTATCGATGATTCCTATACGGCCGATGGCGGGACAGGGCATGTAATTTCAGACATAACCGTTAGCATTGGCGCAGTTGATACGATGTACATCTATGACTATGCGCTTGGTTACTTCAACCACATGGGCATGTTTGGCGATGTGTCTACCGGGCATACCATTGTGGATGAATATCACGGCTTTGAGCAGCATTGGGGCAGGAATGCTGACAGGTTATGGTGTCAACGTAATCTGCCGATGATGCCTCAAATGGGCGACCATGAGTTTGATGATGATTTTGGCATGGCCGTTATCGACAGGCCAACAGAAGCCGCGAAAGCTGCGCCGAATCGATGGCTTGGGGGGATTACCTGTTACAACGCAATCCTTAAACCGTTACAAGGCGACTCGATACAAAGCGCCTCCCCAGGCGATCCTAATGCAAATCACTGGGCGACAACCCTTGGTAATTTGCGCATTGTATCTCCCGATGGTATCTACAACGGGAGCGGGGATGGCGCTAAGAATAGCCCGACTACGGCCGTAACCAATATTCTCGATAGTGCAACTGCCGGGGAGTCGCAGATATACGATGTGTTAACAGCCCTCAACACTTCCGATGAATTTAAGATATTACTTTGGCCGTATCAGTTTAGGTCAATGAAAAGTGATGGAAATAGAGAGTTCGCAGGCGCTTCGTGGAGTTACTACGACATGAACCTTGCTGAATTTCAGGCTATGTTCACTGAGTCTGGAGCCACCCCTAAGGCATGGATGGACAATGCCGGGCTGAATGGAACAACAGGCAAGGGCGTGGTAATTATGGGCGATTACCACCACATGCACGCCTTTAACGCCGCCGCCGTCAGTTACGATGCCGGGGCGCAGCTTGCCGAGGATATTGATGTTTTCTGTGTTGGGACAATAACGGCTTCGACAAACTTTGGCTTTGATTTCGATGTGGGGTCTACTTACCGGGATATGGAGATTTTATACAACGCGCCAGAATGGGCAAATTTGACAGATGGTGGGAGCAGAATTAATGGCTTTGGTTGTGCGCGTATTGATGTATTTGGCTCAACGACTCCGAAGTTAATGCGAGTCCGTATGTTGGACGGGAAATACACAAGCGGATTCTGGCAGGGGGAATGGTCAAAGGATTTTGAAGTATAAATTTATGAACAAAAAACCATTACCAAGGAGATATTTTGAGCGCACATTATGACCAAGTAGCGAAAGCCGCCGATATAGCAGCGATCACATCAGGCGGAGGGTTTCTTACGACCATTGCAGCAACCAGTGAGATTGTCCAGATTATTGCTGGGCTCGTGGCGATAGTCGCTGGAGTTCTTGCAGGGGCGTTCCATATTGAACGAATACGGGCGTTACGCAGAGAGCGATGAAAGCGTTAATCCGAAACGGCCCGAGTCCATAATGCCCCGCTTCGGACGGACTTCAATGGATCGGCTCGAAGGAGTGCACCCGCTCCTGGTTGATTGGTCTCTGCGCGTCGTCGCGGTCATGGATTGCAGTGTGGTGTATGGCGTTCGCACCGAGGCCCAACAGCGCGACATGGTAGCTCGGGGGGTGTCGAGGACGATGAAGTCCTACCACCTTCCCCAAGCGGACGGCCTTGGGCACGCCCTCGACCTGGCCCCCTACCCGATCGACTGGAAAGACCTGGACCGATTCTTTATTCTTGGCGGTGTCGGCCTGGCCATCGCGCACGAAATGGGCCTCCCGATTACCTGGGGCCGTGATTGGGACGGCGACTATATTTTTACAGACCAGGATTTTAACGATTTTCCACACTGGCAGATTCCACGCGACCTATAGGGGTACACAATGAAATATCTAATAGCGGTATTATTGCTTGTTTTTTCAATCCCACTTTATGCCGATACACTGAACTGGACATGGACAGCGCCAACAAGCAGGGAGCCGACAGAGGCCTATCCACAAGGCCAACCGTTTGATATGTTGACGGAAGGTAAAGGGTACCGGGCGTTCTTCAATGGCGTAGCAGAGCCTGATTTGCTGGTCCCTGGAGATAATTTACTGACAAAGACGTTCCCGCCTGGTCAGGTATGCGCTGAGTTCACCACAGTCGATCTATCGGATCGGGAATCGGTACGCTCCCCCCCTGCCTGTCAGGACGTTCTAGCCCCGCCTGGGGCTCCTAGCAGCGTCACTGTTACGATCATAGTCCAATGAGTGAACTCGTCAGACAGGCCGTCTCGGGGCTTCTGGCTGGGGCTATTGCCTCAGCCACTGCCATCATTACCTTGCTCCAGGATACGGTATTAAGCGATGTGACATCCGGCCAGTGGGTAACTATCGGCCTGGGGGGCTTCCTGGCGGCCGCTGCCGGGTGGCGTACGCTGCTGGCCTCGCCTAAGTAATGTTTACTGCCCCGCTGGTTATCAAGGAAATAGGATATGACAGGTGGGAGATTGTTGAGGACTTTGAGTTTCGTTCTTCTACAGGACTTGTGGTTTCTGTTCACCGTGGCTTTCAAACTGATCTGGCGAGCGTACCGGACCTGTTTGCGATCATTGTTAGCAAGATTGGGTACTGGTCGCAACCGGCAGTAGCACATGATCTGCTCTACTACAATCACCGCAACGGCCTCGATACCGCTGTCACTCGCAAGCAGGCTGACCGGATACTGCGTGAAGGGTGCAAGGTAAAGGCTGCCGAGTATAGCGTCCCTGATATAGATCGGCGCGATCAATTGATCTATCAGGCTGTGCGGTTCGGTGGCCTATCCAGTTGGGAAACTTTCAAGGAAAAGCAGGAGCGGCAAAGCTCTAGCAATGACGACTGGTTTCTTGATCAATAGGCGGGGTTATGTAGTGCCGTGCCTTTCGTAATGAGTTAGCGGCCTGTGCGCATGTAACCCCCGATTTAGAAAAAGCAGCAGCCATTACGCGCTCCATGTTTTCCACGCGATCCTCAACCTCCTCGCCAGACAATTCAGACATATCGTGCCCAAACATTGCCATAGTCAACCGTATTGATTTGATCGACTTGCTGCGCTGGTAGTTCTGGTATTTCTGCTTAATGAAACCAATCATTTATAAATACTCCAGCAGCATCGCTTGAACTTCTTGCCGCTCCCGCATACGCATGGCTGGTTTCTCATGTACCCCTTACGTCTGTCCGTAGGCATTTCTACCATCGCTCGCTGTTGAACTTCCGTTATCGGCGCAAGATGCCGATTTTCTTCTAGCGCTTTTGTCAGTTCACGGTCATTCGGAAATTCGAGCATTAATCCTGTAGGGGTTTCAGCCATTCCTTTCAAATTTTCTGAATGTTTCATTTCTCTGACTCCTTGAGTGAACCGCCACAGTACGGGCAAAACAACATTTTATTGTCAGCCGGGGTTCCGTTATCTAGTGTAAAAGCATTCCCACACGTAGTTTCCCATGCATACTCTTGTTCAGCCCATACACATTGCTTTTCAACGCGCTCGCAGAGTTCCAGAACGGCTTGCTTGTTGTCTCGGCAATACTGGCCGAGTTCTATTGCTTCATCTGACCAGATATCGCGGGTTTGCCCGCCATAGGTGCTGATCTTTGTGGGGGTTTCAATCGCCTTCTGCGCCAGTTCTTTGAGTTCGTTAGTGGTCATTGGGTTTCCCTTGATGGTTTGACAGCTAAATATGTCCTGCTGGCTTATGTGTTTCAAGATACACATCCACTTCCCCGTTTTTTTCCAGAGGAAGTTCTACAAGTACATCTCCGGTGGCAAAGTCCTCATGCACAACGGCCCATAGCACTGTATTGCCTAATTCAACGCTGGTTATCTCCAACATACCATTATCAGTTTTAGACTTTGATATTCTGATTTTAATCATCATATACTCCATTGAGTGCCTTCATCCCTGAGTAAAATGGTTTTTCGGATTCTTCAAACCTTTCCTTTGCTGTTTTTAATAATTGCTCCAGCTTATCAACGCGATCACAGAGTCTCAGGATGGTTTGTGGAGAGACCGCATCATAAAAGTCCCGAATTTCATCCGTTGGCGCTAGATATCGCTCGCCACTAATTTTAGGATTACCAATAGCCCTGCACGCCAGTTCTTTGAGTTCGTTAGTGGTTATAATCACTCCTGTCCTTTAACCTCGAAACTGCTGATTATCGGGTTGCCGCTGTTTACGGTTAATTTCCAATTTAATGTACTGATATTTTTACTGACTCGAATCTCACCACGACTAAACTGTACTGCAACCATCAAGCTATCATCCCAAGGGCACACCCCGGTATTCGGAATACCGAAAAATCCGGTTAGGATTTCTGCATGTTTCCATTTTCCACAGTCCATCCGGAACGGATAATCCTCGCTGTCGCTCATGCCTTTGAACCTGCGTATATTAGGAATCTCCCCCGTAGTTTCCTGCCACACATAGCAAAGCGTACCCTCTGGCGTATCTGCTGTTGGCGTTACCGGGTTTAGTTTATTCCGCTTGAGAGCGAGGTATGTTTGACGCATTGCCATCGACTCATCCAGTAAATCTGCATTTGCGTTGGGGCTTTTATCCAGCCAAGCCAGCGCCGCATCGGTAAATGCTTCTCTTAATTTATCAGTCATTTTGTTTCTCCATTGCTTCCCGCAGTCTCTGGTTCTCTGCGGCTAGGGTGTCGCGTTCTTTTGTTGTGACTTCAATCGTAAGCTTCATTTAAAACGCTCCATATCCACGCTGCCGTCAGCGGCGAGGGGGATTACTTGTTTGACTTTATCGTAATAGTGCCCAGGAACAAGCCACTTGTTCCACACAGCGACATGCCCATAGTTAAAAATAACTAACATTTTGCCCTCACGCACAGGACAAACATCAGACCCGTCGTGGGGTACGCCTTGGAGGCAGACGAAGGGGGCGGCAAGATGGCGACATCCGATATTGGTTAACCACGGACCAAAAGTGGAATCTTTATCATACCCTTTGAATTTCTCTACACAGGAGGTTTTTAAACCCCACCCAGGATTCCATACCCGTATCCAGTCACCCACATCTGGCAAGTGGTCGGCGCTGTATTCGCGGAGTGGTTGGGGCGGGTTGAATAGGGCGTAGACGGCATCAACCCTATCGTCTAGCAATGCAGAACAAACTAGACCATTTATGACATCTGACCCATAAATTGCCTTGCGTATATCGTCTTTCGTTATATCAGTCATAATTCCCTCCATCCTTAAAATGTAAAAACGCCGCAAGGATCACCGTGGCAATAATGCCTGCGAAGAATGCCGGGATTAGCCAGAGGGCGCTAATCATGCCAGCACCCCTATCCAACCCTCACGAAAATACAAAGCAATAGTCCTCATATTGGCCGGGTCAAAGACTTCCTGTTTCTCTGCTTTCGGCAGGCTCTCATACGCTCTGTGGCAGTGATTACAGCCTGCTACATGGTAATAGTCATGTGACTTGATACCGATCCCCTTGCCGTACCTGATTCCGTCCGCATGTATTGGAATACAGCCATCAAGCGATACACCAGAGCAGCCCGGTAACTGGAACTGGCATAGGCTCGTTTGGTGCGCGAGATCGAGCAGTTTTCTGTTTCTGTAATTACTCATCTTGCCTTCCTGTACGGGTCTGGTGGAGGTAACTGAATCCCTGCATCACTACCCATCTGATAGACGATATCGGTAAGTTGTCCGTACCTGATGCCGTTTAGTGTTTCGCTATGCCCGTCGGCCATGACCAATTCAACTCCGCCGTAAGTGAATTTCTTCCAGCCGAATAACTGCGCTTTTGCTATCTCCTTAATCTGACCCTCGTGCATACCTATTTCATCGCCGAGTATCTGGCAGAGCACATGAAACCAGCCGCGTTGCTTCTTTGTTTTGCTGTTGACGTGCCGTTTGATAACCACATCCCATGTCTTTTCAGGGTCAAGCCCGTTGACAGCATCAAGGCAGTTCACTTTGATATCCGGCTTCTCTGGCCATAGGATGAACTTTGGCATCAGGCAGTTTTCGACTTCTTAATCCCGGCAAACAACTTATTGCTGACGGCCCCCAAGCCGCGCAGGGCTTCGTTAATCAACTGCTGGCAGGATTCATCTTCTACGCTTGGGCCTTCAATGAATCGGATTTCAGCCGCCCATGCCTCGACCTTTTCAACATCCGGGCGCAGTACTTCCTGGCGTGCTACCTCGGCCTTGGCTTCATCCTCCGGTCGTTGCTTTTCATCTGCTTCACACTGCTTAGCTTCGAGCGATTCTTTCTCCTGGCATACCTTATCGGCCTCGGCGCGTTCATCGGCCAGTTTCTCCTGTTCTTTCTCGCGTTCCCCGCGCTCGATTTCTTCCTTATGCAGCCGTACCTTGGCCTGCTCGGCTTCCATGTTCAAGGCTTCCATAGAGTTGTTATATGCATCCTTTTCCTGCTCGGTATATTCTTCAAACGCGCCAAGACTGGCGTGTTCTGTCAGCCAATCAAGCAGTTCGGCTTCTGTGTGCTCAATGGATAGTGCATTTTGTGCGCGTTCGGTAACGGTTAATTCTTTAGCCATGTCAAAACTCCTTTAATTCGTTGCCACTTTCAATTTTTCTGAAATTTCCATTACTCAACCGAGATATAATTGTCGTTCTGCAACGCAGGGTTATCGGCGTCTTTCAATGCCTGACGGTGGTTTTTTAGATATTCGTTATAGATAGAAACATAGGTTTTTTTCAAGCCTTCCGGTTTGGATAGCTTCAACTTGGTTGCCAACTCAGAGCGCTCGTCATTGCTCAGGCTTTCGTTGATTTCAGACAGAAGGATTGGGGCTTGCTCCTCGTCTTCCTCGTCAATAATCTCCCGGCAACGGTGGGCGAGGTCTTCGACTTTCATCAAATCAACCGGCTCCGTATCTACCGTTTGATAATTGCCGTTGATGTATTCTTCCTGCAATCCATCATGTTCATTGATAACATGGATGGCCTCTTCAAGCCTGCCCATTGACCGTTCTGACTTCGGCCATGTTTTAGAGGCGCGTTTGATAACCGCCTTTTTCCACATCTCGCCTTCAAAGTTTACCCAGGGGGAATACTTGCTGTCAGCCCCCATCGACTTCTTGCGGATATCGAATATCTCAAGTTCAGACATGGTTTCAACCAGATATTCTCCGTCCCTTGTTTTAGCGATGCAGTAGCAGCCGACCTTCTTTCCTCTTTCTGGATTGAATACATCGGCGTTATGGGTCGGCTTTTCAGATGGCCCGTTATAGGTGAATCTATCTGTCTCATAAACAATATCGGCCTTTGCCCATAGGATAGAGCCGGTGTCTGTGGCGATCTTGATAAGCCCCATATAGGAGATATCCAGGCACACTTCCTTATCACGCGGGACCAGGTAAGCCATACGAGTCGATGGATTCAGCGACAGGCCAACGGCTGCGATATTGATTACTGCATTTCTAACACTGGTAGGATTCTCCATCGCTACCTGTAGCAGCCGGTTATTCTTGACGATAGCCTGCATGGCAAATATTGATTCTTTTTCGTATGCCACAATATCAGCTTTGGATGCTATCTCGATAAACTTGGGCTTGGCTGCGCGAATAGCGGCTTGCCACGGGATTACCTGCTTTTCTTCTGGTGCTGATTCACTCATTGGCGGACTCTCCTGGTTTCTCATTCTTGATGCGTCAGTGATAGCAGATTCTGCTGACGCGCCTCCAGTAACGTAATGGCGGCGGTAGTTTTGGCCTTGATGTCATTGATCTGCTCAGAGAGGCTATCAATGGCCTTGCCGGTAAGTGCTTCGCGGTCAAGGTCTAATTCAACCTCAACCTCTTTCACCAGTTGATAACTATCAACACCCCTGCCATCAAGGTCGTCCCTAGAACTGGCGGTGATCGACCATGCAAAATCACCCTTTAATGCGTCTTCAATGTTCGTTACATAGATAAATAGTTTCATTAGTAATCTCCGTCAGGTTCCATATCCTGTTCCAAAATAGTCGCTTCATTAGTTCTTGGATACATACTCACAGCTTCTCTCCATTCAGCTCTTCAATAACTTCATCGTCAGTAGGCCGCAGGTAGTCATGGGCGACTTGGATGGCCTCCCATGTGTCCGTCACGTCATTGTCATTCATGGCTTCAAATACGTCCATCATGAGCTTGTCTGCCTCTCCGTGTTCAATTCTCTCTGTCGCCATATCCCACCTCCGCTGCTCAATCTCATCATTGGTAAAATCAGGCTCTGGCGGTGTATCATCCGGCGTCATGTGGAGTTGTGATGTTCTAGTCATTACAGCCTCCATCATCATCCGCCATAGACACAACCCATTCTCCGATACTCTCGCCAGTGTCCAGCTCGTGAATAGCTGCCTCTGATACCAGGAATGCCCCAAATGTGAGAATGGCGCACCATAGAGCGAGGGCTACGAGGGCGTGTAAGTATTTCATGGCTTGTTCCCCCGTCTATCCAAATTATTCGATGAGTACATATCGCAAGCTGACCTGTTCTCTACAATCTGCTGCGTAACCATTGCTTTGTATTTTTTGTCTGCTTCAGGTAATGAATCTATTTCCTCTACCAATTTAGTTAATAGCCGCTCTGTATCTTCGATTGCTTCTCTCATTTCTTTATTGCTTTCTTCTATTTCAATTATAAGACTGACGAGTCGCTGCGATACAAACCCGTCATTTTTTAGAAACGAGGATAACTTGCTCATTATTTCCTCCCATAGAAATCATCAATGGCTTCAAGCGCCTCACGATGCTCGTCAATGCGCCTTTGCATGACCTCGATAAGATTCTCATCGATGCGCTTGTTTTGCTCACGCTTGGCGCGGGCAACGGAAATGTCAGTAACAGTGCTCATGCTGTCGTTTCCTCCTGCTTTGTCGCCGGATATGCTTCAATCATATCAAGGGCCATTTCCCAGGCAAGTTCAGCGAGTACGTCATTCCCGCATTCCAACCCGTGTCCGATGATCCCGGTCAGCGCTGCAGCTGCGAACATATCCAGCCTGTCCTGGGGCGCTGTTTCGAGCTTCCCGCTCACTTCGATAGGCTGGAAGATGCGCTGGCTATTTCCAAACACCTCGCGCAAGAGGTCGCACTCGCGGTCAGTTGGTGAGCTGTGATACCCGAGGGCTTTCCTGATTTCTTCGTTTGTTGGTTGGCTCATGTGTTTATTTGCTCACGGTACCAGATGGTTGTACTCATTCGGAGTAACTCGATTGGGAATCTGTGCGGTGTCATTCTCGGCCCGCAGCGCAGATTTCCATTAATCAATTCGCAGATGTAAGGTGTCGGCCCCCCCCCCTCATCTTCCATGTAATATTCGCCGGGCTCTGTTGGCTCGTCGATCACTTTCATATCGATGGATATGCTCATGGTTTCACCTTTGGTTGTAAAAAAGCGTGCCAGCGTCCGGGGCGTGGTTAGTCGGACTTCTCTTAATATGGCTCAGGTTGTTATCACAGTCGGTCATTCGGATCTTCACCTTTCTTAATTCGGGTATTAGAAGTTCCCCCGGCTGAGTTCACCGAGATACTCCTTAATGTCGGCTTATGCTCTATCCTCTGAGCTAAGAAACTTTCGTCTCTACGGGACTCGAACCCGCGACCCTAAGCTCCATTGACACCGATTTACGGTCGGGTTGCTGGTGAGACCAGCGTACAATGCAAACGACATACCCGGATACGCCTACTGTTTAAGGTACAGTGCAAACCTTTGCCCCGCGCCCGCTGGCACACATATCTAGTTATTCTTGTCCTTCACGTAAGGATCGACGTAATCCTTGGTGCCGTCAAAATCAACCTCGCACGTCCAATTCGCCTGCTGGATGACGGCGTCAACTTCACGCAGGCGTTTTGCGTGCCAGTCATAACAGTGCGTGAATTGTTGGAATGAAACGACCGAGACTTCCGCGATCATATCGTTAAACCCGTCAGATACAGGGCCGCGTCCTGTTTTGGTTTCAAACGCCCCCTTAATGTCGATCACCTTTAACCGATCGACTTTCGCCTGCAGTTCTTTTCTCAATAATAGTGCTTCCGCCAATTTAATCATGGTTCTTTCCTCTGGTTGGTTTCGTCAGTAACAGTGCTCATGCTGCTGTTTCCTCCTGGTTCTCTGCGATGTTGTCCGCGTAGTGGACAGCCATATTCAGAATCATATTTCTATGGACAGACCAGAACTCGGTAGCGCCTAAGTCCATATTTCTAATTTCTTTATCTGTGAAGTTTTCCCATTCTTCTGGCGTGTGAATCTCGCAGCCAATACGGATATTTTCTGCTGTTATGTAGACGGGATAGGCAAGCCCGAGGAGGATGATTGGTACATTTTTAGCACCCCACAGGTTGGCATTCCACAGGTCGGCACCCCACAGGTTGGCATTCCACAGGTCGGCACCCCACAGGTTGGCATTCCGCAGGTCGGCATCCCGCAGGTTGGCACCCCGCAGGTCGGCATTTCACAGGTCGGCATTCCACAGGTCGGCAATCCACAGGCCGGCATCCCGCAGGTCGGCATCCCG
>VAPL010043975.1_pt1 | contig 16333 bp, 14 predicted proteins | sample 3395061 | NCBI WGS metagenome assembly VAPL01 (sample SAMN08290444, study PRJNA428436) | hydrothermal vent metagenome | isolation source: Deep-sea hydrothermal vent chimney 2 | place: Pacific Ocean: Juan De Fuca Ridge | depth 2182 m m | reverse complement strand
TCTCTTTGGCAAAAAACTTTATTTCCTGATCCGGCTTTTCTCCTTGTGTATTGGGAGTGGAACAGGAAACAAATAAAAAATAGGTGTAAACCCATAATCCTGTAAGTGCGCTTTTCATTTTGGGCGAATTATATTTTATGTTTAAGAAGTATTCTTATGATTACAGAAAATTGACTCTAATTTCTAATATTCCTGTTTACCTATTATAGGTAGGCGTGTATTTTTTGTCGGAAAATTTAAAATATTTCCCGCAAGTTGCACAGATGAGTACAGAAAAAACAGCGAAATTATTTGTAACCTGCCTGTCCGGTGGCGATATGAAGGAGATATTTATTATTTCGTTTCCCTTTTTGGCTCTGGTTTGTCCAGGTAATGGTCTGCCATAAGTAATATAAAAAGGTGCCTTGCTGCAGAACAAGGCACCTATTAATTTACCTATTTAATATCCACTGTTTTGGACAAAATTTGCATTCAAATCAATTGACAACTGCGGAATTGGAAGAAGGTAATGCTTCGATTTATTAAAGTTCGCCTGAGGCTCACGACCACCGGCGCCAAATACCTGATCACCTAAATCTCTCCGAACAATATCGTACCATCTTTTCCATTCGAAGGCAAGTTCTATTCGTCTTTCCTCAAGAACCAGCGTTCTGAAATCACCCTCGCTAATTCCTCCGGCCACATCAGCAGGTACAGCTGATGGTGCATAGGTACCGAAACCATTGCCATCGAAGTTAATCTCGCCACCAGCTCTGGCACGTGCCCTTATCTGGTTCACCCAGCCTACAGCTTCGGATGTTTTTCCTATTTCATTACCGGCCTCAGCGGCAATCAGTAACACTTCTCCATATCTGAAAGCAGGATAGTCCAAAGAAGATCTCCAACCTGCAAAATTGGATTTTTCTTCACCGGCAAACCTGTTCCATTTAGCTATGTGAGGTCTTGGTGTTTTCGCTTTAAACTCAGTGTAATGTCTAACGATACCAGTACCGTCTTTCATAATTATAGAATCTTCCATGCTTACTTTTCGTCTATAATCATCCAAATCCCAATCAGTAAATATATTCAATTGAGGAACCAGCATGCTCCATCCCCTAAATGGCTTGTCGGCGCCATCTATTCCATTAAACGGCCCAACCAATTGGTCATTTTCCAGTGTCACAGGATTTGGGTTTGACCCTCTTAAATTTCCGGTAAAATCCAAAATAAAAATGTGTTCTTTCTGGCCCGCCTGTGCTGACTCCCGATATAAATTCTGGAAATCAGTTTCAAGAGCATAGTCTAATGCTCCTGCATTGTCGATCACCCATTTGGCATTATCATAAGCCCCCTGCCAGTTACCCATTGTGAGATAAACAGACGCCAACACAGTGGCAGCAGTACCCTGTGAAGGACGTGATCTGAGGCCATCAGGGTGTTTCATTGATAAATACTGTTTTCCATAGTCTAGATCTGCAATAATATTGGTGTACACATCAGCAACCGAAGATTGCTCTTTAGTGAGGATATCATCTACATCAGGGCTATCAACATAAGGGACATCGCCATATAAGCGCACCAAATGATAATACACAAATGCACGTATAAAGCGGGCCTCAGCTTCAAGACTATTCTTAACATCCTCGTCCTCAGTAATTAGTGATATCCCGTAAATAGCTGAGTTGGCAATGGCAATTACCTGAAAAGATGTATTCCATATATTATTTACATACGAATTCTCAGGTGTAAATCTGAAAGGACTTAAATCAGCATAATCACTCCATTCAAATCCATTAGCAACCATATCACTCAAAAGTTGCAAAGTACTTGTTAATCCGTTACCAAAATAGTTCGATGAAGGCATTACTCCGTAGGCACCATTGATCATCGCCTGAACATCGGCAGCGGTGTTATAATAACCTTCAGGAGCAAGGACTCCAACAGGATTTTCTTCTAAGTCTGTGCATCCGGCAAAAACAACCAGTAAACTCAAAACTGATATTCTAATTATATTTTTCATGTTTATTTTCTTTTAAATTTAAAAACGCAAAATCTCTAAAATCCTATGTTTAATCCTACTGTGTATGATTTTACATTCGGATAGCTCCCATAGTCGAGTCCGATATTCGTATTACCGTTTCTGTAAGCCACTTCCGGATCTAGACCTTTATAGTCAGTGATTGTCAGTAAATTTTGACCACTGATGTAAATTCGCGCCGACCTAAAAATGTTATTACTGAATAATGATTCAGGAAAATTATACGCTAAAGAAACATTTTTCAACCTGACATAGCTGGCGTCTTCTATCCATCGATCCGATGCTACATAACCCCTTGCAACGCTGGCCATAGGAATATCTGTGTTGGTGTTTGATGGCGTCCACCGATTCAGTGCTTCTGTGGTGGTATTCATTCGTGCGTTCAACAAACCAATTTCCATCAGGGAATAATTTAACATCTGACCGCCCTGAGAACCCTGAAAAAATATGTTCAAATTAAATCCTTTATAACTAAAATCATTGCTCCAACCCCAGGTAAAATCGGGTGTTGGGTCTCCGATAAGGGTACGATCCATGTCTGTCAACTCACCATCACCATTCAAGTCTTTAAAGCTTTCACCGCCAACACCTTCACCATTTACCAATTGGGCATCGCCTGATTGAAGGACTCCTTCATAGACGTAGCCCCAAAAAGTACCGGTTGACTCTCCTTCTCTAAGGAGTTGTGTCTGCACCGACCCGGGCAAAGGCCACGAAGAGTACAATATGTCATTCCCTTCATTTGCGTTTTCTGTAAGCTTAGTGATTGTATTATTATTAAAGGAGATGTTTGCATTTGTGCTCCATCTAAGATCTCCCGTCAGAATTTTGGCATCAACAGCAAACTCAAAACCTTTGTTTTCAACAGTACCTACATTTTGAATTTGCCTGGGAATTCCTATCCAGGGTTGTAAATTTGCATTAAACAGAAGATCCGAAGTCTCCATGATATAATAATCCATGGTTACGCCAATTCTACCACCAAGAAATCCCAAATCCAAACCAATATCCGTTTGGGTTGTTGTTTCCCATTTCAAATCATTGTTGGCTAAAGTCGCAGGTCGAATTGCCGGTATTTGGCTATCCTGAACAGTAGTAAGGACATTCGTAAAAGTCGCAAGCGACTGATATGGTCTTATCGCCTGGTTACCGGTTTTTCCATAGCTGGCTCTTATTTTCAGCGCGCTAAATACTTCTGAATTAGACAAGAAATCTTCGTTAATTAAATTCCATGCAATGGCTCCTGAAGGAAAAAATGCCCATTTATTGTTCTTCGCAAACCTGGAAGAGCCATCCTGACGCGCATTGAAGGTGACCAGGATTTTGTCTTTAAAGGAATAGTTAACACGACCGTAAAAAGAAGATAAATCTGAGGTAACAAGCCTTGAAGACATTAGTGGAGGATCAGTTGAGGCTCCAATATTCCACCAGGAAAATGAATCTGAAATATATCCGGTAGTTTGTACGTTAATTCGCTCACTTCTGAATGACTGATATGAATAGCCACCAACCACAGTGAACTTATGCGCATCTCCCAAGTTAAAATCATAGCTTAGGTAGTGTTCGGTGAGCACATCCGTATTTTTCGAAAATCCAAGCCATGCCTCACCATCAGCTGCACCACCTCGATTAAGTGTTCTGGGATAATACCTTCCGGTTCTACCATTAGATATACTTGCTCCAATAGAAGACCGCCATTTTAAACCTTCAACAATTTTTAGCTCTAAATATGTATTTCCCTGGAAGAGATCCGAAATTGCTTCGTCATCCAATTCATTTGCCAGGGCAACTGGATTGTCCATTGGATCGCCTCTATCTGATACCGAATAATCACCAAATTCATCATAAATCCCTTGTGTTGGCATCATTTTAATGGTGCTTGATATGGTACCAGGCTGAAAATAGCCGCTTTCTTGAGTTCTCGACCCTGTTCGGCTCGTTCTTCTGGCAAATAAATTAGCTCCAAGTTTAAAATTATCCGTCGCCTTTATATCAACATTTGAAGTAATCGAATACCTTTTGTAATCAGAATTTTTTACTATGCCTTTTTGACCATACGCAACTCCAGATACGTAGTAGGCTACCTTATCAGAACCTCCTGACACGGAAAGCTGATAATTCTGTATTCCTCCAGTTTGATAAATCTCATCTTGCCAGTCCGTTCCTTCTCCGGTAAGCACAGGAACATACGTAGGATCAACTTCCTGCACATAGCTTGTAAACTGGTTTGCATTGAGCAAATCCAATCTGTTTACTTCTTGTTGTGAAGACCACGAGGAAGAGAAATTAACCTGAACAGCTCCACTTGTACCTCTTTTGGTGGTAATCATAATCACACCATTGGCTCCTCTCGATCCGTAAATGGCAGTTGCGGATGCGTCTTTCAGTATTTCCATAGATTGAATATCTTCAGGGGGAGGCATCACGCCACCTACTAAGCCATCCACAACAAACAATGGATCGCTACTGGCATTGATAGAGGTATTTCCTCTGATCTGAATATTATAACCCGAACCGGGTGCGCCATTTGTCGCTGTGACAGAAACTCCTGCAGCTCTACCTTGCAAGGCTTGAATAGCGTCAACAGCAGGATAGGCGGTTAGCTCTTCAGCGCTTATCGAAGAAACAGAACCTGTCAGATCGCTTTTCTTAACACTACCATAGCCAATCACAACAATTTCTTCCAATGCCGTAATATCCGGTGTCATGGACATATCAATGACCGACCTGTCACCAACAATTACTTCTTCCTGAACATATCCAACAGAACTAAATACCAAGATTGCATTTTCATCTGGAATATTAAGCGAGTAAGCACCGGTCACATCAGTAACGGTGCCCACAGATGTTCCTTTCAGAATAATGTTTACTCCAGGCAATCCGTCTTCATCATCTGAAGACGTAATAGTTCCTGTGACCATTTTGTCCTGAATGATTACCATTTCATTTTGGTATTTCACTTTTCTGAACCGTCTGCTTTTTTTGGTAAGAGTTGGAGTTAACTCTCTTGTAATGTCCTCAACTGAGCTTGTTGTTAGTACAATTTGCCTGTCGAAGACCACGTAATTTACATTTGTGCCCGTGAAAAGATCGTCTAATACAGTTTCAATTTTTTGATTTTTTGCATTAAGTTGAACTTTCCGGTCTGCATCAATCAGTTTTTGATTGAAAAGAAAATAAAATTCACTCTGGCTCTCAATTTCATCTAAAACAGTCTCAAGACTAGCGTCCGTCATATCCAACGAAATCCTTGCTTTCTGACTGTAAGAGTTGGAAGCCATCACATTTACAATTCCTATCACAATCAATAGTGTAGTAATTTTCATAGCTCTAATAATTTTTGTCATTAGAGGGGGTACAATTCTTCCCTCATTTAATTTTTTTTTCATAACTTTACTTTGTTTAGTGGTAATAAATTATTTAAAAGATCATCTACTAAATCTTGCAGGAAAGCGGCTTCAACGTTTTCCTGTTTTTTTTATAGTTCATTCTATTTTTCCATAGGCTATTTTATTTATAGTGTGATGTAAATAATTATATAAGATTTATAATAATTTTCTTTTTCTCAAAATTGCCATCATCATCTTTTCTTCTCTTTTCAATTTTATAATCAATAGGAAAAGTCATTTTCAACAACCTCATCACTTCCTCTATTTCTTCATCTTCAAAGGTTGCCCGTAATCTAAAATCGGTATTGGAGGTTTGCTTGACTACGATGTCAACATTGTACCATCTGCCAAGTCTTTTTGCAACTTCCTCGATTGGGTCATTTCTAAAAACTAACTTCCCTTCTTTCCATGATGAATACTTCTCTGGAAGTACTTTTGTCTTTTTCAAGGTAATTTTTTCACTATCATAAACTATCCTTTCGTTGGGCTCCATTTCAACGAATTTATCACTGCCAACGTGGTTAAGTTTTACCTTACCTGATTCCAATACGATATCAACATTGCTATCATCACTGTATGCTGCCACATTGAATTTTGTGCCCAAGACAGAAATATTCACATTAGCAGCTATCACATTAAAAGGCTTGTTTTTATTTTTCTTAATATCAAAATATGCTTCGCCGGATAGCTCAACATCTCTTGAGTCTGCAAATGCGACAGGATACTTTAATGTGGAACCACTATTGAGCCAACCAACACTTCCATCGGGAAGACTGAAACTGACCCTGGAGCCAAGTGGTGCTTTTATCTCTGCAAAGGATACTTCCATGTCAATTTGTTTGATATCAGGCTTGCTCATAATAGCATAAGTCAGCGCAAGAGGAAATAGCAGTACGGCAGCAACCTTCGAGTAAGTTTCCCAAATAGATACCAATCGGCCCTTTTTCTTTGTTGTTTTTTGATGATTTATGTTGTAGTAGAGTGTGTGAAGTATACGGTCAAGATCATGTTCCTTCAGATTACCATTTATATCTAAATCATTCCAATCATTTTTCAATAATTCCTTAAGTTCCTCCTTGCGGTTTTCATCGCAAAAAATACTTTCAATATAATTTCTATCATCTGATGTGAATCCACCATTCACATATCTTGATAAAACATCTCTGTCTATTTTCTCTTTCATTATTTATAAAAACTCTTTTTTCACTTTAAACTATACTTACTATATCCTCTATTTTAAACAATCCCCTATTCGGATAAAAAATATTTTTTTTTAACTGCTCGTATTTTTAATAAATGCGATGAGAATTTTATTGTCATTCTGAAATGCTTTAATATTTATTTGCACCAATGAAGTCGGTTATCAACATATCTCCATAGAAGAAATATATAAGCAAGTCGATGTGATTTTACTTAATTGTCCTTTAACAGAAAATAATAGTTAGATGCTGATGTGTGAAAAGAAAGAAATAGGGGATTTATTATAAAAGTAGATATAACTAAGGGCAAGGTCGGGTATAATAAGAGGCCTTTGATCATGAAAGGAAAGTATGATTTTTTTACCCCACCATTCATCGATTTTTTAAACCCGAAAAGGAATAACCATAATATGAAAAACAAAGTTTGGCTATACTATGCAATGATGACTACCCTATTGTGGGGTGTTTGGGGTGCGCTTATTGAATTACCTGAAAAGGCCAAATTCCCGGCAACTTTGGGGTATGTAGTTTGGGCAGCAACATTAATTCCGGTCGCTATTTTTGCGTTAAAATTAATTTCATGGAAACTTGATCGTGATAAGCGGTCGATCTTTCTTGGCCTGGCTGCAGGTCTCATGGGGTGCGGCGGACAATTGATCCTCTTTCAGGCTTTGCGAACAGGCCCGGCCTATATAGTATTTCCGATTATTTCATTATACCCGGTCGTGACCATTATTCTGTCTGTTCTTTTCTTAAATGAAAAAGCGAGTAGACGCGGTTGGTTTGGAATAATTCTCGCTTTGATCGCTATCGTGATGCTGGCTCATATGCCGGCGGAAAACTCGCCGGCGCAAGGTTATATGTGGTGGTTGCTGGCGTCTGTGGTTTTTATGCTCTGGGGAGTTCAGGCTTTTATCATGAAATTTGCCGGTGACAGTGCTAAGGAAGGTAGTATGCAGGCAGAGAGTTTTGTGTTTTATACCATGATAAGCTCCATCGCATTGATTCCCATAGCTATTTCGATGACAGATTTTTCACAGGAAATCAACTGGAGATTCAGTGGTGTATATACTGCGATACTTGTTCAATCTCTGAATGCTATTGGGTATCTTTTTTTCGCATATACCATGCGTTTTGGCAAAGCCATTATTGTAGTGCCGATGTTGGCGCTGGCTCCTGTAGTTACAGTTATTTTGTCATTAATGATATACGCAGTAATTCCTGCTCCAATTATAATAGCGGGAATGGTGTTGGCATTTATTGCCATTTATTTTATGGCGGAGTAGTCGCTTATTTCATAGTTTAATTTTTTTAGTATAATAATTAAGAGTAAAAATATTTCGATCAATAATAAAAGGAAAGAATGAGTACAATTAAGCCTCAAAAACTTTACGACTGGTGTAAAATCCCTTATAGTGAACTGAAGAACAATCCTGAATTGAAAGTGCCGTTTCGCTTATGCGATAACTCTGATTCGATGGGATTGATAATGGCCAGGGAGCTCATAGATGAAATCGTATCACACAATGAAAAAGACGAATTTACCAGAGCGATTATTCCTTGCGGGCCAAGTTGCTGGTATAAGCCATTTACAGATTTGGTGAATAAAGAAGAGATTAGCTTAAAAAACTTTGTAGTATTTCATATGGACGAATGTCTCGATTGGCAGGGACAAGAACTTCCAAGAAAACATCCATACAGTTTTAGGGGTTTTATGGAAGAACATTTTTATGGGCCAATTAATTCTGATCTTGCAGTGCCGGATGAAAATAGATGCTGGATAAATGCCAATAATATTGAGGAAATAAAGGAAAGAATAGAAGAGGCCCCTATTGACATTACGTATGGTGGATGGGGGCAGGATGGACATATCGCTTACAACCAGGCCAGGCGACATCCATTTAGCCAAGTAAGCATTGATGATATGCGCAATTCTACTGTCCGCATCCAGGAAAATAATATTGATACGGTTATAGCCTTAGCTCAGCGTACTTTTGGCTGTGCATATCAATTTGTCCCTCCGATGTCTGTAACGCTGGGAGTGAAAGAATGTCTCTCCGCAAAGAAAGTTCGTCTTTTCAGCGATACTGGCGCATGGAAACAAACAGCTTTTCGCGTCGCTCTTTTTAGTTCTGTTACTCCTGAATATCCGATAACACTGTTGCAAGAACATTCCGATGCACTTATAACGGCAACAATAGAAACTGCCACTCATCCTGTAAGTGAACATCCGGAATGGGAACTGGGATTTTAATGTGTATATGCAAATGAAAATTGACTGAGACAAATAGAAATGACAGCGCTAAAAATAGATATTGATAGCTGCCGCTACAAAGCAATGTTTGGAGTAGGAGGGGTTGGTTCCGGATCTTTTTTCAGGCTCAATGGAAATCATACACTTGGCCGCGAAGAAAGTCGATTTGGTTATTATGTCGATCAAAAAGATTATTGTAAGCTTCATATCATCTCCTATTATGTTCAAACTTTACTTGGGTTTGATTTTCCTGTTTTCCCAATTGGGAAGGTTGGTAAAGACGAACTGGGTACTGAGCTGCTAAAAGAAATGCGTGATGCGGGAATGAAAATGGATTATATGGAGCAATCTGCCGAACATAAAACACTATTCGCCTTTTGTTTTATTTATCCTGATGGAAGCGGAGGTAATTTGTCCGAAAATGATTCAGCCAGTTCTAAAGTAGATGCGCCATTCATTGAAAAGGCTAATGCGGAATTCAAACACTTCATTGGACAAGGAATGGTTCTTGCAGCTCCGGAAATACCTATGGAGGCACGGGCAAAATTACTTGAGCAGGGAACATTATATAATTTTTTCCGTATTGCGTCATTTATCTCCGAAGAAATCCCTGAAGTCATGAATTCGGGGATGCTAAAAAATATAGATTTAATAGCGCTCAATCTTGATGAAGCCGCTGCTGTATTAAATAAATCAACTGAAGGGAGTGATGTAATATCAATTGTGGAAGCGGCAATCAAAGACCTTACTTCAATTAATCCGAATTTATTAATATCAATCACAAACGGTAAAAAAGGAAGCTGGTCCTGGGATGGAAAAACATTAAAGCATGTGCCTGTACACCAAGTGCCCGCTAAAGGTACTGCCGGATCGGGTGATGCTCATCTTGCCGGTATAATTGTCGGATTGACTGCCGGCCTTTCGTTACAAGACGCCCAACAGCTGGGTTCATTGATAAGCTGTCATGCGGTTACATCTCCGCATGCAATCAACAAACAAACAAATCGGGAATCTTTGAGAATGCTTGCTGAAAATTCAAATAATAATCTGAGTGAAAATATTTATAAATTACTATAAGAATAACTATGAGTGTCACCATGCGTATTATGCAACAGTTTGATCCAACTAAGGAAAATGAATTCATGGAATTGGAGAAAAAGTTTGCCGGGTTGGAGAAAGAGCGCCCGGATTATCCTAAAGGGAAAAGAATGCAACCAATTTCTGCTGCGGAACCATGTAATACATTAATCTGGCAATGTGAATTTCCCGATATAGAATCTGCTTATAAAGCGCTTGACTTTTTTCATGACGATGAGGCACATGACATCTTGTTTAAAAAACAAGCGCCATTTTTTAAACAGGTAAAAATTGAATTTTATAAAAATCTTAGCTCTGGTATTGAAATAATTAATCCCCTTATCTGAAGTCCCAATCCGATAGTCTCCATTTTGATCTTGATGTATTCTCTGAACATAGGACCGAATACTTTGTCATCTGTATATGGCGCATGTAATTGATTGGGATGGTTAGCATCAAAGCCAATTCTGTTTAATGATTCATTTTTTGGATCGTATATGTGGAAACCAGATTTGTATGTTCCAATTAATACCTGTCCTTGCTGGTCTTCAAAAAGTACACTAATACGATTATCTAATAGGCTATTGGAATTTGTTGGCTCATGTAAAAATTGTTTAATATCTCCCGAATCAATATTAAATCTTATCAAACCTGAACCTTTTTGAGAATCATAAGGGTATGTGCCGATCCATAAATTATTATCGTGATCCGCTAATAAATGATGGATGTTGCCATTGATAATATTTATTGATTCAATTTTCAATTGGGTTGTGGAGAAACCTGGTAAAGTCATCACTTTCTCTTTTATATCTATATAATCTCCTATTCTGAGCGCCAATCCAAATGTTTTTATTATTGTCTCCAGTAATAGATAAAATACTAGTCAGGGTAATATCGCCACTAATAGACGTGTAATGGTGAAGGCAATCGCAATCAGGCTTGTATTTGCTTAGACCACTGACAGTTCCAATCCAAAGATCGCCTAGATAATCATTAAATAAAGATTTGATTTCATTATTAATATTTGTGGTTGAATCACTAAGAAGAAAATTGATTCCAATACTTTATATTGGTGAAATGATAATTAATTTCCTGCCATTTCGGAATCGTATTGGATAATTAATAGTTTTACCTACAATAAAAATATTGACTGTAGCAATATAAATTTTTGTTATATCCTTGTCATTTTTTACATTTGAAATAAAGCATATAATCATATGGATCAGAAAGATTCTTCTTTTGAACAAGCTATCATTTATTTATTTTTCTTAATGCTTTCGGCAGATAAAGTAGCCGACTTGAAAGAATTGGAATTAGGCAATAAAATTTTTAAAGCAGAAAATATAGATGTCGGTGAAGCAATGAAGGAAATTGATACACTTAGCGGTATGCCAAGAGAAAAAGTTTATGAAGATGGACTTGTTTACCTTAAATCTTTAAATAAATCAAATAAACTCAAATGCCTGGGATACATAAAGTTAATATCATCTATTGATGGGACAGTTGATGCAAATGAAAGTGAATTATTAAACAATCTATGCGTAAATGAACTTAATATATCGCTTTACGAAGTAGGTGAAATCGAAAAGAAATTAGTGAATAAATTATCTAAATATTCAAGTTAGAAAAGCAAAGTAAAAATGATCATTTAAACTTCCTCTTAAAAATCCTTTTAACATATTTACCAAGATGAGACTCAGTACCCTGGCCAGAAAAATAGATAAAACACCCACCCAATTAATTTCCTATTTAGAAAAACAAGAAATTAAAATCACCAATGGCTTTCACAGTAAATTGGACGGCGAAACAGTCGAATTTATTCTCAAGCAGTTTTTACCGGAACAGCAAATCGAAGATCCAATACCTGAACTAATGGTTGAAGATGAAACCATCATTGAGGCAGAAACAGTAGTGCCTGAAAAAGAATTGTCAGTTGAAATAATTGATGAAAAGATTGAAGATGAAGAATATAAAGAAGAAGAAAAATCGCAAGTAATAGAGTTAGAAAAATCAGTAAATCAGGAAGAAATTATTGAAGCACCTACTCCAGAAGTTATTGAGCCTAAAGCTGAACCAAAGACAGGAACATTAGATGATCTGGAAAATGAAAATTCTGACGAGATCGAATTGATAAAGGCCAAAAAAGTAAAACTTGATGGCATTAAAGTAGTTGGAAAAATTGACCTTCCTGAAAAACCTACCAAGGAACCCAGCGATGATGAACCCTCTACCCTTATTGAAAAAGATGAAAAACCAATAAGTCGTAAAAAATCCATAAAGCCGGGAAACGAAATGAATAGTTCGCAGACCAATAAAAGAATGTCTGTAGGATTTGAAGAGAAACTAAGACGAGAAGAACGCTATAAACAAAGAAAAATAAAGCAAAATGCGCTTGAAGAAAAAAAGCGCAAAGTAGCCTTCTACAAAAATCATGTTCAGCCTAAAACTACTCCAAAAGTTAAAAAGAAGAAAAAAGTATCTATTGCCGCAGTTCCAGAACAAACTGTTGTTTCTAAAAATCCAATAAAAAGATTGTGGGAATGGTTGAATGGCAAGTACGACCAATATTAGAAATTTTCACTTCGCAAATTTAATTATAAGAAAATCCATTACAGGATTCAATAATGGAATTTCACTAACATATTCGTTTTAATACTGAATGGGGAAAATAATAATTATTGGTGCAGGAGGAGTTGGTAGTGTTGTTGCTCAAAAATGCGCCCGTGAGAATGAGACCTTTTCTGACATTTTATTGGCGTCACGCACAATATCTAAGTGCAATAAGATTGCAGATATTATTGGGCATCGCAGCATAAAAACCGCTCAGGTAGATGCTGATAATGTTAGAGGCTTGGTCAAACTTCTCGAAGAGTTTGAACCTGATCTGGCCATTAATGTCGCTCTCCCCTATCAAGATCTCACCATCATGGATGCCTGCCTGGAGACTGGAACACACTATCTCGATACAGCAAACTACGAACCCCGAGACGAAGCAAAATTTGAATATAGTTGGCAGTGGAATTACAAAGAACGATTTGAAAAAGCAGGCTTAATGGCACTTTTGGGTTGCGGATTTGACCCTGGTGTTACTGGGATTTTTACAGCTAATGCTTTGAAACATCATTTTGATGAAATTCAATATCTCGATATTATCGATTGCAATGGTGGAGATCATGGCAAAGCTTTTGCAACCAATTTCAATCCCGAAATCAACATTAGAGAAATCACACAAAAAGGAAAATATTGGCAAAATGGTCATTGGATTGAAATTGACCCAATGTCAGTTCATCTGCCAATCGAGTACCCAAACATTGGCCAAAGGGAGTCATATTTACTCTATCATGAAGAATTGGAATCTTTGGTGAAAAATATGCCTACAATTAAGCGGGCCAGATTTTGGATGACTTTTGGGAAGAAATACCTCAACCATCTGAGCGTATTGCAAGATGTTGGCATGACCAGTATTAAACCTATTTCTTATCAAGGTATGGAAATTATTCCTCTTCAATTTTTAAAGGCAGTACTTCCCGAACCGTCAGATTTGGCAGAAAAATATACAGGCGAAACATCTATTGGATGCCAGATAAAAGGAATGAAGGATGGAAAAAATAAGACATATTATATCTGGAATAATTGCAAACATCAAGATGCCTGGAAAGACGCACGCAGCCAGGGGGTTTCTTTTACCACTGGAGTCCCGGCCATGTTAGGAGCTAAACTGATGATGACAGGTCAGTGGATGAAACCGGGAGTTTATAATGTCGAAGAACTTGACCCTGATCCTTTTATGAAAGAAATTGGCGCACTTGGACTTCCCTGGAATGAAATAGTGAATGCACATCTTGCCTTCGATGATTATGATTGACGCACTAAAAGGTATTGATACTTCCAGCATCCCTTCACCCTGCTTTGTATTGGAGGAAAAAAAATTGTTAAAAAATCTCCAGCTTCTATCTAAAATTCAGAAAGAGGCGCAGATAAAAATGTTGTGCGCATTGAAGGGATTTGCCATGTGGAGAACATTTCCACTCCTCAAAAAATATTTATCTGGACTAACTGCCAGTTCTTTGCATGAAGCAAAACTGTGCCGCGAGGAGTATGGACAAAAAGCCCACCTTTGTGCACCAGTTTATTTGACAGACGAGATTGACGAAATCACAAACATCAGCAGTCACATCACCTTTAATTCCCTAAATCAGTTTGAGCAATATGCTCAGTTAGCAAAGAGTAAAAAGCTGAAGATTGCATTGAGGATCAATCCGGAATATTCGGAGATCGAGACCGACATTTACAATCCTTGTGTCCAAGGAAGCCGGCTGGGTATCACGCTTGACAACCTACCTGCAAGTCTCCCAAAGGAAATAAGTGGGCTTCATTTTCATTCCCTTTGTGAGCAAAATGCTGATGTTTTGGTGAGGACCTTAAAAACAATTGAAAAACGATTTACAAAATATTTCGATCAAATATCATGGCTCAATATTGGTGGGGGTCACTTATTTACTGAGAAAAATTATAAGGTTGACCTGTTTATTGAAACGATAATAAAATTTAAACAAAAATATAATCTTGATATTATTGCAGAACCGGGTGAGGCTATCGGGTGGCAAGCCGGCTGTCTGGTTGCTACAATCCAGGACATCGTGAAGGCAAATGGCATAAGCACAGCCATGTTGGATGTGTCCTTTGCTGCGCATATGCCCGATTGCCTTGAAATGCCTTATAAACCCAGAGTACTTGGCACCGCTGACCATTCAAATTATAAATACCGGTTTGGAGGAAATACCTGTCTTGCGGGGGATTTTCTAGGAGATTATAGCTTTGATAAACCGCTGGAGTTTGGAGATAAAATTGTATTTGAAGACATGATGCATTATACCATGGTAAAAACAACAACCTTCAACGGTGTCAACCTTCCTTCCATTGGGATAATTAAGATTGATGGCTCATTTGAACAAATTAAAGCATTTGGCTATGATGATTACAAATCAAGATTGTCCTGATTTTTCCTGAAGGGCTTCATCCAAAAAAACTTTTAATTGATGCATTTGATCCATCCCTAAACGCTGACCAATTTTACTAATTATAAATAACCCAACCAGTATAACAGTCCCAGCCGGAACGGCCCACAATCCGTATGGTTCCATCTTGAGCATCATTTGCGAAAGCCCAAAAATTAATCCCAGCATGGTAAGAAACCCAATGAAAGAGTAAAAAAACACAAACATCGTCCAAACACCAGGCTTTGGTCCGTACAACCCTCTGATGCGTGATCCGTCATTTGTTGCCTCAATCTCCAGGGACAATTGTGGTGACCAATAATGCTGCTGGCTTTCCGGTATTTTCAACACTACATAATCTTTCACAATATTTCCTTTTAAAATATTGCTTTCAGTATCCAGCGCATTTTGAATTTTTTGCTTTACATCTTCCGGTGTATCAGCAATCTCAAATCGAAATCTTGGACGTAAGGCGAGTACTTTTTCCGATTTTCCCATATTTATGATTATAGATTCTGCATAATATTCAATTATTCAAACAAATTCAAGTCCCCCCTTTTCTAAACAAATCGATTTACAAAGACTGCAAATATCCCAACAACATCTCCAATAAGTCTGATAAGCAAATAGATGGAAGAAGTGACTTCATTAACTAATCCAGCTTATTTCCCTTTCAGTCTTTTTTCCTTTCAGCTTTCAGCTCCCTCCTTATTAGTTTTATAAAATCGGAAGCATAAAAAAAGCGGGATAACCCGCTTTAAAAATGCTTTCCTATAAAATCACATATTTCCCATGGTACTCAAAATGGCAGCGCCAAAAATCATCATAATAACTGCATAAATTGCAATCATTATTGCTGCCAATATCAATGCCCCTTTCGCAAAATTCGCTTTGTTAACATTGGTTCCACTTCCAAAACCCCACACAAAAAGCATGATTAATCCAATAATGGGAAGCCCTGTTATGAATAGTGTAATTGCCCAGTCCTTTACACTCATCACATTGGCATTGTTAGTTTGATCTTCCATAATAATTTTTTTAGTGATTTAGATTTTAAATAATAATTAGAAATAAATATAGAAAAATAAATCGTTAATTAGCCATGGCATTTGACAATCTAACAATAATTAAAATTGTATAATTACTGTTTGAAAAATTGTATAAGCGATTTTTATGGTTCGTATGACAAAGAAAGAAAAAGCAAAAAATATTGCTGGGCTCCTCACCAACTTATATCCCGATACACCCATTCCCCTGGAGCATCAAGATCCTTATACGTTGCTTATTGCCGTATTACTTTCTGCACAATGTACCGACAAGCGCGTCAACCTTGTGACACCCTATCTTTTTGAAAGAGCAGGAAATGTATATGAAATGGCCAGAGTTCCTGTAGATGAGAT
>VAPL010575536.1_pt1 | contig 16352 bp, 16 predicted proteins | sample 3395061 | NCBI WGS metagenome assembly VAPL01 (sample SAMN08290444, study PRJNA428436) | hydrothermal vent metagenome | isolation source: Deep-sea hydrothermal vent chimney 2 | place: Pacific Ocean: Juan De Fuca Ridge | depth 2182 m m | reverse complement strand
CGATGCGGCGACCACGCCGGCTTTCCTGGCGTCCGCATCCAGACTAAGCAGCTTGACCAGTGCGCCACGGGGTTTAAAGGACGACGTGTGCTGCAGGTTTTCCAGCTTCAGGAAAATATCGAAACCGAGTATGCGGGACAGCGGTTCCGAACGGAACGAAGGGGTGCGCAGGACATGCCCCTCGATCAGGCCGGCGGCGGCCTTGATGTCTTCGAAGGTGATGCGCATTGCATTATTCCCCTGTCGTTGACCCGAGGCCGGAAATTATCCCGTCGCGGTCCGCATCCAGTTCGGGCGCGGGATCACGAACCGATGAATCATCAAACGCCGACATCTTTATAGGGTTTCCAGCCATTTTCAAGGGGCCGGCTACAGGGTCAATGGCGGTTACCACCATATTGCGGGCGATGACCTGGGGGTCGGCCATGACCTGCCCGACATCGTTGATCGGTCCGGACGGCACCCCGGCCCGTTCAAGAACGCCAAGCCAATACCCGGCCGGGCGACCGGCCAGGGAGTTTTCCAGTTCGTCCTTAAGGGCGGCCTGATGCCGGCAGCGTTTGGCGTTATCCGCGAACAACGGGTTGCTAATCAGGTCGGGCCGGTCGATGGCGGTGCATAATCTGGCGAACAATCCGTCATTTCCGGCGGCGATGACAAAATGCCCGTCGGCGGCCCTGAAGGCGTCAAACGGCGTGATCGACGGATGGCGCGCCCCGATTGGTCCGGGCAGGTCGCCGGTCGCGGCATAGCGGGCGATGGCGTTTTCCAGGATCGCCACCTGACAGTCGAGCATGGCGACGTCGATCTTCATGGCTTCACCGGTGGTCTGGCGATGATAAAGCGCGGCATTGATCCCGACCGTGGTAAACAGCCCCGCCGTCAGGTCGCCGATTGAGGTGCCGACGCGGGTCGGATCGCTGCCGGTGTGGCCGGTCAGGCTCATGACGCCGCCCATGCCCTGGACCACCAGATCATAAGCCGGCCGTTTCGAATACGGACCGGAATGCCCGAAACCCGACGCCGCAGCATAGATTAATCCGGGATAGGCACGGTGCAGCCTGTCCCAGCCGAAACCGAGCTTCTCCATGGTTCCGGGGCGGAAGTTTTCAACCACGACATCGGCGGTTTCCAGCAATCGTTCGAGTATTTCCTTGTCGGTTTTTTGCTTCAGATCAAGCGCGATACTTTCCTTGCCCCGGTTAAGCGACATGAAATAGGCCGACTTGGCGCCCCTAGGGGTCTCGATGAAAGGACCGAAATGGCGCGCGTCATCGCCGCTTTCGGGAACCTCGACCTTTATCACCCGGGCGCCCAGGTCGGCCAGCATCATGGTGCAGTAGGGGCCGGCCAGGACCCTGGTCAGGTCGATCACCGTAATTCCGCTCAGGGGACCTTTTTCAGGCATACATCGTTTTCCTTGCCGTTATAATATTGATGACCATGGAACACAGATTAAGGCATCCTTAATGGAACACAAGGAAAGCGGGTTTCTCGGCCTGGGGCCGCACGGCTTCCACCGCATAGCCTATACTCAATGGGGAAACGGCCACAACAACCGGGTCGTTGTCTGCGTTCACGGGGTGACCCGCAACGGTCGGGATTTCGACTATCTGGCGCGGGACCTTTGCGATGATTATCGCGTCGCCTGCCCGGATCTTGCCGGGCGCGGGCACAGCCACTGGCTGATCGATCCGGATGACTATACCCTGCCGGTCTATATCGCCGATATGGCGGCGATGATTGCCCGCCTGGGCGTCGAACGGGTCGATTGGGTCGGGACGTCGCTGGGCGGGTTGATCGGGATGGCGCTGGCGGCGCAGCCCAACTCGCCGATTAATTCGCTGGTGATAAACGATATCGGGCCTTTCGTGCCCTGCCAGGCGCTAAAACCGATCGCCGATTATATATCCAGAGAACAGCCGTTCGACGACTTTGACGGGTTGAAAAAATACCTTATGGAGGTCCACGCAACCTTCGGCAAACTGACCGATCAACAATGGGATCATCTGGCCCGCCACAGCGGTCGCCGCAATGAAGACGGTTCCTGGCGTCTGCACTACGATCCGGCGATAGCGGTTAATTTCAGAAAATCGGCCGCCGAAGATATCGATCTGTGGCAGCTTTGGCAGGAAATTGATTGTCCGGTGCTGATCCTGCGCGGCGAGGACTCCCGGATTTTGCCGCGCCCGGTCGCCGAGGAAATGATTGAACGCGGTCCGGCCGCCGATCTGGTTGAATTTCCCGGCGTCGGTCACGCGCCGGCGCTGATGGATGAAATCCAGATAGACACCATACGCCACTGGCTGATGGCCAAAGGGCAGGAATAAAACAATCCCTTGGGAACGGAAACGGCGGCACCATATAAACTTCTGTTAGGAAAGGCCGAAACAGTTATATATATTAATACAGCCGTTTTCGGTAGGGTCCAATAGCTGGAGATTTGAGAGATGAGCCAGGCTGTCGCGACGACAAGCAATCATGATCTGGACGCCATCCATGGCGACGATCTTGAAAATTACGTTACCTTTATCGTCAAGGAACAGTTGTTCGGTATACCCGTTCTGAAAGTCCAGGACATCCTGACTCCCGACCGAATCGCCTCTATTCCCCTGGCGCCGCCGGAGGTTACCGGCGCCATTAACCTGCGGGGGCGAATCGTTACGGTGCTTGATGTCCGGGTTCGCCTGGGCCTGGAAAGGAAAGAATCGGTCAAGGAAAGCATGGGCGTCACGGTAGAGCATCAGCATGAGCTGTATACCCTGCTGGTCGACAAGGTCGGCGACGTCATTGGCCTGGAAAGCGACCTGTATGAAAACAACCCGAGCACGCTTGACCCGGTGTGGCGTGATTTCGCTTCCGGCGTATTCCGCCTTGAGGGGCAAATCATGGTCGTTCTCGATGTCGAACGGTTGCTTGATCTGCAATCGTCCGAATAGGCTTGCCGATTATCTATCCAGCAACCTGGCCGCCTCGACGGCAAGATAGGTCAATATGCCATCCGCGCCGGCGCGCTTGAAGGCAATCAGGCTTTCCAGGATAACCTTGTCGTTATCCAGCCAGCCGTTGTCGGCGGCGGCCTTTAACATGGCGTATTCGCCGCTGACCTGATAGGCAAAGGTCGGCGCCCCGAAGGCGTCCTTGACCCGCCTGAGGATATCCAGATAGGGCATCCCCGGTTTGACCATGACCATGTCGGCGCCTTCGGTTAAATCCATGGCCACTTCACGCAGTGCCTCGTCGGAATTGGCCGGGTCCATCTGATAGGTCTTCTTGTCGCCTTTCAGCGCACTATCGGCCCCGACGGCGTCGCGGAACGGCCCGTAAAAGGCCGAGGCGTATTTCGCCGCATAGGACATGATGCGGACATCTTCGTAACCTTCGTCGTCCAGCGCCCTGCGGATAGCGCCGATGCGCCCGTCCATCATGTCCGAAGGGGCGATGATGTCGCATCCGGCGGCGGCCTGGACAATCGCTTGCCGGCACAGGATTTCGACCGTCTCGTCGTTTACGATGACGCCGTTCCTGACAATGCCGTCGTGGCCGTCGCTGTTGTAGGGGTCAAGCGCCACATCGCAGACGACGCCGATATCGGGAAATGCCTCTTTCAATGCGCAGGTGGCCCGACAGACCAGATTGTCCGGGTTCATTGCTTCCGCCGCATCGGGAGTCTTGAGCGCCGGGTCGGTGCTGGGAAACAGGGCCATGGCGGGGATGCCCAGGCTTTTGGCCTCGGCGGCGGCGGTCGGCAGCAAATCGACCGATAACCTCTCGACTCCCGGCATGGAGGGCACGGGTTGGCGGACGTTTTTGCCGCCGGTTATGAATACCGGCCAGATAAGGTCATCGACCGAAAGTTTGTTTTCGGCGGTCAGTCGCCGCGAGAAATCATCCCCCCGGTTACGTCGAAGGCGGGTCGAAGGGTAGCTGCCAAGCCCGTACTGATTGTTTAAGGCCACGTCGTTCCGCTTTCCTGTCAGTTATTCGAACCGCCTGGAAAATAACATCGAAACGGCCAAGAACCACAGCAAAATCAATTCGGCGCGCCGAATGTGGATATGATGACTTTACGGCTGCCGGTAATTGCCTTACGTTTACGTTAACGTAAAGCATAATAATTCCGTCAAAATACAAGGAGCGAGCGCGTGCTTGATGAAAGCGCCACCGGTCAGACGATAGGAAATATCCCTGAAAACACCGTGCCGCCGCGCTTCGTCACGGCGGCGGCGCTGTTCGACGGCCATGATGCGGCGATCAATATCATGCGGCGCATTTTACAGTCCGCCGGGGCCGAAGTTATTCACCTGGGCCATAACCGTTCCGTCGAAGACGTGGTGCGGGCGGCCATCGAAGAAGACGCCGACGCCATCGCCATCAGTTCCTATCAGGGCGGGCATGTGGAATATTTCAAATACATGATCGATCTTCTGCGGCGGCACGGGCGATCGGAAATTCTGGTTTTCGGCGGCGGTGGCGGGGTTATTACGCCGGACGAAATGAAGGAACTGCATGATTACGGCGTCCGCCGCCTGTATTCGCCTGAAGACGGTCGCCTGATGGGGCTGCAAGGGCTGATCGATGATATGATGGCCAGCGTCAAGGCGGCGCCGAAAAAGAAAATTCCGGTCATCGCGGATGGCTTCAAGGCGACCGACCACGCCCTTCTGGGGCGATTGATTTCCTTGATCGAGACCGGTGCGCTGCCGGCGGAAATGGCCGATTATATCCACAGGCGGGCCGCCGACAACGGCGAAACCCCGGTGCTGGGCATTACCGGCACCGGCGGGGCCGGCAAGTCATCCCTGACCGACGAGGTTATTCGCCGGTTTCACCTGTATTCGGGTGCTCCTTCAATCGCCGTTATCGCCATCGATCCATCCCGTCGCAAGACCGGTGGCGCGCTGTTGGGAGACCGCATCCGCATGAATTCCCTAAACGGCGGTAATGTATTCATGCGTTCGGTCGGCACCCGGGGGGCCGGCAGCGAGGTGCCATCCCATATCCCGCAAATGATCGAGGCCTGCAAGGCGGCGGGGTTTGAACTGGTCATCATCGAGACCCCGGGGATCGGCCAGGGCGATGCCGGGATAGCGCCTTTAAGCGATGTCTCGCTTTATGTCATGACGCCGGAATTCGGCGCCGCCAGCCAGCTCGAAAAAATCGATATGCTGGATTTCGCCGATTTGATCGCGGTCAATAAACTGGACCGCAAGGGCGCCCTGGACGCCATCCGCGATGTCCGCAAACAGGTTCAGCGCAACCGTCGGGAATTCGATGCCAAGGCGGAAGACATGCCGGTCTACGGCACCATCGCTTCCAGATTTAACGACCACGGAATAACAGCGCTTTATCAAGGGCTTGTAAAATTATTCTTAAGTAAAAATTTCACCAATATCGAGTGCCTGATCGAGCCGGTTGCGGGCAAGGTTTCGGATTCGGGCGAGGCCATCGTGCCGCCGGAACGCCAGCGCTATCTATCGGCGATTACCGAAACCATCCGCGATTATAACAAGACCATCGTCGAACAGTCCGGGATCGCCCGCCAGCACCAGCAATTACTGGCTGCCAGACGGATGCTGAAGCAAGTTGGTGGGGCGACGGAAGAATTGACACCCCTGATCGCCGCCCGCCTGGAAGCCCTGGACCCGCGCTGCCGCAAGCTGCTGAAGAACTGGCCAAAAGTGAAGGACAGCTACGGCGGCGACGAGATCGTGACCAGGGTCCGGGACCGGGAAATTCGTACCGTGCTGAACCGCGAAACCCTGTCGGGCAACAAGATTTCCAGGGTCTCCTTGCCGCAATATCAGGACGATGGTGAATTGCTGCGATGGTTGCTGAAGGAAAATCTGCCCGGTTATTTCCCTTATACGGCGGGTGTTTTTCCGTTCAAGCGGACAAACGAAGACCCGACCCGGATGTTCGCCGGCGAAGGCGACGCCAAACGCACCAACGAGCGTTTCAAGTATTTATCGCGGCATTCCGAAGCCAAGCGCCTGTCGACGGCGTTTGATTCCGTTACCCTGTATGGCAATGACCCGGACAAAAGGCCCGATATTTACGGTAAAATCGGTAATTCCGGGGTTTCCATCGCTACCCTGGACGATATGAAGGATCTCTACGACGGCTTCGATCTGTGCGATCCCGCGACGTCCGTATCGATGACCATCAACGGCCCGGCGCCGACCATCCTGGCGATGTTCATCAATACCGCCATCGATCAGCGTCTGGACCGTTTCCGCACCGATAACGGCAGGCGGCCATCGCCCGACGAAACCGCCGAAATCCGCGCCTGGGTCCATGAAAATGTCCGTGGTACGGTTCAGGCCGATATATTGAAGGAAGATCAGGGCCAGAATACCTGCATATTTTCGACCGAATTCGCGCTCAAGATGATGGCCGATATCCAAAGCTATTTTATCGACCACCGCGTCCGGAATTTTTATTCCGTATCCATTTCCGGCTATCATATCGCCGAGGCCGGCGCCAACCCGATCACCCAACTGGCCTTTACCCTGGCCAATGGTTTCACGTTCGTCGAAACCTATCTGGCCCGCGGCATGGATATCGATGACTTCGCGCCCAATCTGTCGTTTTTTTTCTCCAACGGGATGGACCCGGAATATTCGGTGATGGGGCGGGTCGCCCGGCGCATCTGGGCGACCGCCATGCGCTTCCGCTATGGCGCGAACGAACGCTCGCAGAAACTGAAATACCATATCCAGACCTCGGGCCGTTCCCTGCACGCCCAGGAGATGGATTTCAACGATATCCGGACCACCCTGCAAGCGTTGATCGGCATCTACGACAATTGTAACTCCCTGCACACCAACGCCCATGACGAAGCCTTCACCACGCCGACCGAAGACAGCGTGCGCCGGGCGTTGGCCATTCAAATGATAATCAATCGCGAATGGGGAATGGCGATGAATGAAAACCCCAATCAGGGAGCGTTCATCATCGACGAACTGACGGATCTGGTCGAGACGTCGGTTTTGCGGGAATTCGAGCGAATATCCGAACGCGGCGGGGTCCTGGGGGCCATGGAAACCGGTTATCAGCGCGGCAAAATTCAAGACGAATCGCTCTATTACGAAAGCAGAAAGCACGACGGCAGTCTGCCTATTATCGGGGTCAACACGTTCATCAACCCGAACCCGGATCAGGCGGTTGGAACGCCGGACCTGGCCCGTTCAACCGACCGGGAAAAGCAAAATCAGATCGCCCGCCTAAACGCCTTCAAGGCCCGCAATCGGGATCACTCGAAGATCATGCTGGAACGCCTGAAAACGGCCGCGACGGTTGGCGACAACGTATTCGCGGTGCTGATTGAGGCGGTAAGGCATTGTTCGCTTGGTGAAATTACCGAGGCGCTGTTTGAAACCGGTGGTCAATATCGGCGCAATATGTGATATGACGGGCCGTTATGAACGCCGAGAAATCCTATCCAGGGGAAGTCCTGTTTGAATTCCATCCCAGTAGCGGACGGGCCGTTCGCGTCGTCGCCATAGACCCGGTCACCGGCACCGAGGTGGTGATGGTCGGCGATCGCCGCATGAGCGATGAAATGCTGAAAAGAACGGCGGCCCGCAAGCTTTTTTATGTCCTCGATAAAAACAAAGATGATTCCAAACGCTAGTGGTATGTTGGCAATACATTGCGATATATGGTATCCAGATGATCTCTGGGGTTTCCAAACATAAAAAAACACCACTATCCAGCGGGGTCGTCCATGCCGTCACAAGATAATCCGCGAAATCTGCCCGTCGCCATCGCCTGCGATCACGGTGGAATCGGCTTGAAAGCGGTCCTGATCGAGGAATTGCAGGGGCTTGGATGCGAAATACTCGATCTTGGCACGAACGGCCCGGAATCGGTCGATTATCCGGATTTCGGGTATGCCATGGGCCGCGCCATACGGGATGGCCGGGCCGGCCGCGGGGTGCTGATATGCGGCAGCGGCATCGGCATTTCCATCGCCGCCAACCGCTTCAAGGAAGTCCGCGCGGCGCTGGTCCATGATGGCCTGGGGGCCAGATTGGCGCGCCAGCACAACGATGCCAATGTTATCGCTTTTGGGGCTCGCACAACTGGTGTAGACACGGCGAAAGATTGTCTGAAAATATTTTTTGAAACCGAAGCAGAGGGTGGCCGCCACCAGGGCCGCGTCGGCAAACTGGCCAATCCGCAAAACTGAAAATGGGGTTTGTATCAATGTCAGGGGGAAAACCTGTTTATCCGTCCCGCTATCACGAAGATTTTTTCAATCAGGCGCTCGTTGACCGGGACCCGGAACTGCACGGTGCGATCAATGATGAATTGCGCCGCCAGCAGGATCAGATCGAACTGATCGCCTCGGAAAATATCGTCTCCCGGGCGGTGATGGAAGCCCAGGGATCGGTAATGACCAACAAGTATGCCGAGGGTTATCCCGGACGGCGCTACTACGGCGGGTGCGAATATGTCGATGTCGCCGAGCAACTGGCCATCGACCGGGCGAAAAAGCTGTTCGGCTGTGATTTCGTCAATGTACAGCCCCATTCCGGCGCCCAGGCAAACGGCGCCGTGATGATGGCCCTGCTGCAACCCGGCGACACCATCATGGGCATGTCGCTGGCCGCCGGCGGCCACCTGACCCACGGCGCCCCGCCGGCCCAGTCCGGCAAGTGGTTTAACGCCGTGCAGTACGGCGTCAGAAAGGAAGACGCGCTGGTTGATTTTGACGAGGTCGAAAGCCTGGCCCGGCAACACCATCCGAAAATGATTATCGTCGGCGGTTCGGCCTATCCAAGGACCCTGGATTTCGCCCGTTTCAGGGCCATAGCCGACGACGTCGGGGCGCTGATGATGGTCGATATGGCCCATTTCGCCGGCCTCGTGGCGTCGGCGGTTCATCCCAGCCCCGTCGGCATCGCCGACGTGGTGACGACGACCACCCACAAGACCCTGCGCGGACCGCGCGGCGGCATGGTCCTGACCAATGACGAGGCGATCGCCAAAAAAATTAATTCCGCCGTTTTTCCGGGCCTTCAGGGTGGCCCGCTGATGCACGTTATCGCCGCCAAGGCGGTCGCTTTCGGCGAGGCCCTGCGCCCGGAATTCAAGGTCTATTCGCAGACGGTCGCCGAAAATGCCGGAATTCTGGCCGCGACGCTGGTCGAGCGTGGCCTGGATATAGTTTCCGGCGGCACCGATACCCACCTGATGCTGGTCGATCTGCGGTCCAAGGGGTTGACCGGTCGCGATGCCGAGCACAGCCTGGACCGGGCGCGCATGACCTGCAACAAAAACGGTATTCCGTTCGACCCGGAAAAACCGATGGTGACCTCTGGCATTCGCCTGGGTACGCCGGCCGGCACCACCCGCGGCTTCGGGCCGGAAGAATTCAGGCTAATCGGTAATTTGATTGGCGATGTCCTCGATGGCCTGGCGGCGGGGACAAATGACAATGGCGCCGTCGAACGAGAAGTGGCGGACAAAGTGTTACGGCTTTGCCGGAAATTCCCGATTTATTGGTAAGGAGCACATAATCATGCGCTGTCCGTTTTGCGGTGGAGACGACACCCAGGTCAAGGATTCACGCCCGACCGAAGACAATGCGACAATCCGGCGCCGGCGTTTTTGCCCGGACTGCGGTTCCCGCTTTACCACCTTCGAGCGGGTCCAGTTGCGTGACCTGACGGTGGTCAAGAAGAACGGCGACAAGGCCCCGTTCGACCGTGACAAGGTAACCAGGTCGTTGCGTGTCGCGCTGCGCAAGCGACCGGTCGATGACGACCGTATAGAGCGTATCGTCAACGGCATTCAGCGCCGCCTGGAGACGCTCGGCGAAAGTGAAATTCCGACCAAAGTGGTCGGCGAAATGATTATGGATAACCTGCGCGACCTCGATCAGGTGGCCTATGTGCGGTTTGCATCGGTTTATCGTAATTTTCGCGAGGCCAAGGATTTCGAGGCGTTTATCGATGAACTGGGCGACGACGACAAAAATTGATTCGGTTGATCTGGCGCATATGCGTTCGGCCCTGACTCTGGCGCGGCGCGGTTTGGGCTCGGTGGCGCCGAACCCGGCGGTCGGTTGCGTTATTGTCGGATCGACCGGGCAGGTCGCCGGGCGTGGTTTTACCGGAAACGGGGGGCGGCCCCACGCCGAAACCGTGGCCATCGGCAACGCCGGCGAACGGTGCCGTGGCGCCACCGCTTACGTAAGCCTGGAACCGTGCGATCATCACGGCCAGACGCCGCCCTGTTCCGTGGCCCTGGCAGAGGCCGGGATCGGCCGCGCCGTAATTGCCTGCAACGACCCCGATCCACGGGTTTCGGGATCGGGAATCAGGCGTTTGCAGGATCGCGGAATCGAGGTCGCCACCGGTGTTTGCGAGGAACAGGCGCGGGACCTGAACGCCGGATTTTTCCTGAAGGTGCTCGAAGGACGACCGCTTTTCACCCTGAAAGCGGCAAGCACGCTTGATGGCCGCATCGCCACCGCAAACGGGTCGAGCCGATGGATAACCGGAACCGGGGCCAGGGCCGCCGGTCATATGTTGCGGGCCGGCCACGACGCCATCATGATCGGCATTGGCACAGTGTTGGCCGACGATCCCGGACTCGATTGCCGGCTTTCCGGGATGGCGGAATTTTCGCCCGTGCCGGTTATTGCCGACAGCAACCTGCGGTGTCCCGAAACGGCCCGCCTGCTGGACCGGGACCCGATCATCTTGACCCTTGAAGGCAGTGATCCCGAAAAAAAAGGGCGGCTCGAAGATCGCGGCGCCAGCGTCATCGCCATCGATGCCGACGCCAGCGGTCGACCGGACCCGCGAGCCATGGCCGGGGCCCTAGGACAACTGGGCCTTACAAGGGTCCTGATCGAAGGCGGCGGCGTCCTGGCCGGGAGTTTCCTGGGGGCCGGGCTGATCGACCGGCTGGAATGGTTTTTGGGTCCGAAAATTATCGGTGGCGATGGCCTTCCCGCCGTCGCCGGTTTCGGTGTCGGGGCCATGGCCGATGCGCCGGGTTACAGCCTTGTCGGAACTCGGGAAATCGATGGCGACATGTATCAATCATACAAACGGAATCTTCAGGCAACAAAATGTTTACCGGAATAATCACCGATCTGGGCTCGGTCCGCGCCATTACCAAGGCAGGCGATACCAGGATCGAAATAAATACCTCCTATGATACTTCGACAATCGATTTGGGCGCTTCAATCTGTTGTTCCGGGGCCTGTATGACGGTGGTTGCAACGGGACCAGACTGGTACGCGGTCGAGGCCTCGCAGGAAACCCTGTCGAAAACGACCATCGGTTCCTGGGTAGTCGGGACAACGGTCAACCTGGAACGCGCCCTGAAAGCCGGCGACGAGATGGGTGGGCATATCGTATCCGGCCATGTCGATGGCGTGGCGACGGTCGAAGATACCCGCGACGAAGGGGATTCCCTGCGGGTTACCTTCGGGGCGCCGGAAAGCTTGAAGCAATATGTCGCCGCCAAAGGATCTGTTACCCTTGACGGGGTATCCTTAACGGTAAATGAAGTCGATGGGATATCGTTCGGTGTTAACCTGATCGGCCACACCCGGAATGTGACGACACTGGGAAAACTTTCGCCCGGAAGCGTCGTCAACATGGAAATTGATATGCTTGCGCGCTATGTTGCGCGCCTTCTCGAATTTAAATAGGGTCAGACCTTGCCATACAGTGATCAGTTATCCTCGATCGAGGACATTATCGAAGATGCCCGCAACGGGCGGATGTTTATCCTCGTCGATGACGAAGAACGCGAAAATGAGGGCGATCTTGTCATCCCGGCGCAGATGGCGACTCCGGAAGCGATTAACTTCATGGCCAAACACGGTCGTGGGTTGATCTGCCTGACGCTTACCCCGGAACGGGTCCGGGAGCTGGAATTGCCGCTGATGTCGAAGGAAAATGATTCCCGCCATCACACCGCCTTTACGGTATCAATCGAGGCCAGAGAGGGGGTGACGACCGGAATTTCCGCCTCGGACCGGGCCCGCACCGTCGCCGTCGCCGTCGATCCGACCAAGGGCAAGTACGATTTGGCCAGCCCCGGCCATGTTTTCCCGCTGGAAGCCAAACAAGGCGGCGTACTGGTCAGGACCGGCCATACCGAAGCGGCGGTGGATGTATCCCGGCTGGCCGGGCTAAATCCGTCGGGCGTGATTTGTGAAATCATGAATGAAGACGGCACCATGGCGCGGATGCCGGATCTGGTCGCCTTCGCCCAGTTCCATAATTTGAAAATCGGCGCTATCGCCGATTTGATCGCCTATCGCCTGAAACACGACAGCCTGATCGAGCGAACCCTTGAAACAGCCTTCGAGAGTGAATACGGCGGCGAGTTTCAAATGATTGTTTACACCAATCATATAGCCTACGCCGAACATATAGCGCTGGTAAAAGGGGATATATCGACCGACCAGCCGGTCCTGGTGCGGATGCACGCCATGAACGTACTGGGTGACGTGCTGGGCGATGCTTCTGACGGCAAATCAAACGATCTGCGCCGGGCCATGGAACTAATCGCCGGGGAGGGCCGGGGCGTTGTCGTGCTGATCCGCGAGCCGCACCGGACGGCGCTGTCCGACCGGGTTCGGGCCAAGCTCGGACAACCGGTACCGACCACGGAGCTCAGGGATTATGGTGTCGGTGCGCAAATTCTGCTGGATCTCGGGGTCAAGGACATGATCTTGCTGTCCAACACCAAATTGACGATCATCGGGCTCGAAGGTTATGGCCTCAGCGTCGTCGAGCAGCGCCCGATACCGGGCGAGCAGTGAGGGAAGAGATGTCCGACGCAGCGAAAATACTGATTGTCGAGGGTCGTTTTTACGAAGATATCGCCGACGAGCTGTGTAAGGGCGCGGCTCGGGTGCTTGATGCCGCCGGCATGACCTACGAACGCCTTGCCGTGCCAGGCGCCTTTGAAATACCCCAGGCCATCCGTTTCGCCATTCGTTCCATGGAAATTGGCTCGGCCATGAACCGCTACGCCGGTTTCATCGCCCTTGGCTGCGTCATCAGGGGGGGGACCACGCATTACGATTACGTTTGCCAGGAATCGGCCCGCGCCCTGATGGATATCCCGATGAATTACAGCGTCGCCCTGGGATACGGAATCCTGACCTGCGAAAACCGCGAGCAGGCCTGGCAGCGCGCCGATGTCGGCAAGGGCAACAAGGGTGGTACCGTGGCCATGGCCTGTCTTCGCATGATGGAAGTGAAAAAACATTTCAGGCTCGTTCCTCGATGAGCAACAGACCATACGTTTCCCGGGCGATCAGGGAACGGAGCGCGGCCCGGCTGGCCGCCGTGCAAGCCCTGTATGAGATGGATATGACCGGCGTCTCGCCGGGGCAGGTGCTGGAAGATTTTCTTAAACAGCGCTGGCAGGCTCAACCGGTCAGGCCGGACGATCTGGAAGACGGCGAACAGGACCTGAGCGACCTGGCCGCACCGGATAGCGGCTTGCTGTCGGATCTGGTCCGCGGCGTCACGTCTCGCCGCGAGGATTTAGACGGGATGATCGGACCGGCTCTTTCCGGGGACTGGAGCGTTAAGCGCCTGGAACCACTGCTGCGGGCCATCTTGCGCACGGGAACATTTGAATTACTGAGCATGGTGGAAGTTCCGGCGCCGGTGGTTATCAATGAATATGTCAATGTCGCCAAGGCCTTCTACGAAAAAAACCAGCCAGGTATGGTTAACGGGGTGCTCGACAAGCTGGCCCGAATTCTGCGCGGTCCGGAAATGGAAGAGTTGAACTGAGTGATGCCGGAGCAACAAATGCCGGGTGAATTTGATATGATCAGGCGTTATCTGGCGCCGCTGTCGGTTACCGTTCCGGGCGCCTATTCGCTAACCGACGATGCCGCCGTGCTGCCTGCAAGGGCCGGGCTGGAAACGGTCGTTACCATGGACACCCTGGTGTCCGGCGTCCATTTTATGGACGGCACCAAGCCCGAATATATCGCCGCTAAGGCGGTCCGGGTCAATTTATCGGATTTGGCCGCAATGGCCGCCGAGCCCGAATTTTACGCAATGTCGCTGAGCCTGCCGAAACTCGGCGATGACTGGCTGGAACGCTTTTGCGAAGCGCTGGCTGTCGAGCAAAAAATATTTGGCATTTCGCTGATCGGCGGCGATACGGTTTCGACGCCGGGACCGCTGAGCCTGACCATCACGGCAATCGGTTATGTCGAACCGGGGCGGGAAGCCCGCCGTTCTACCGCCGGTGCCGGCGATCTGGTGGTGGTGTCCGGGTTTATCGGCGATGCGGCGTTCGGTCTGGCGGCTTTAAAGGGCGAGTTGGCGGGGCTCTCGAAGCCTTCTTTTGAAATCCTGAGCGAACGCCATAACCGGCCGCAGCCGCAACTGGAACTGGGCCGGCGATTGGGAAGTTTCGCCAGCGCGGTGATCGATGTGTCCGATGGCCTGGTTCAGGATCTGGGCCATATCTGCGCGGCCTCCGGTCTAAGCGCCGTAATAGAGCTTGAAAAAATACCGGTTTCGCCTGCCTTCGGAGAAGCAATGGCGCTGGTGTCTTGCGCCAAAATAGATGTTTTGTGCGGTGGCGACGACTACCAATTACTATTTACCATTCCGCCCGCCGGGGTTTCCGAACTGAATGCTATAGCCAGGGAATGCCGGGTAAATTTGACAGTTATCGGTAAAATGCAGCAAGACTCCTTAGCGACGGATGCGACAATGGTTAACGTCATAGATAGCGAAGGATTGCCGGTCGTGGCGACGGCAACCGGGTTTCGCCATTTTTGATCCGAAATTTATCTGTCTACTCGTAAGGGACCGACGGCCATGGACATGAAGAAGATCGTGATCGCCTTTTCCGTCCTGCTGATGGTTTCCGGCGCCGCTATCAGTGTTTTGAAGTGGCTCGAAATAGGCCCTTTCGCACCGGTCGTCGTGGAAGATGTGGTCGAGCAGCCAGAGCCCGAGGAGCCGCCGGTTTCGATTCCCCTGGATGACTTGGTGATTCCGTTGTTTTCCGGCGATTCAGTGGTGGCGACGGTAATGATTCGCCTGAGCCTGGAAGTTCTAGGCGCCGAAAACGAGGAAAATATCAACAAAGTGCTGCCGCGTATCAGCGACGCTTTCCTGCGTGACCTTTATACATTTATTCCGAGAGTCGTGCGCAAACAGAAAAAACTCACGGCGGAAATTCTACAGCGGCGCCTTTTGATGACCGGAAACAAGGTTGTCGGGGACGGCGTAATAAATCGTGTAGTTATCGAATCTGTTTCCGAGAGGTAGATTGCTGTTTCTTAAGGGAAAATTCTGTAAATGATCGCCAAGAACAGGCCCGGGAAAACAAAAACAACCATAAAATCAAATATAAGAAAAATCTAATAAGATTGCATATTCAATGTCTTGGCGGCATGACTGTACCCGCACGGTGGATATGGCTCGGATTGCCTGAAATATAGTCGCTACTGCTTGTTGCTTTGGCATATCTGTTCTGTCATTTTTCTGCCAGCCGGGCTGGGTTGAGGCCAGGTTTTTTTTAGGGGATGAGCCGTCAGGCAAATGCGGCTCGATGCAAAAAGGGTATTTGAAGCATGTCGAACGTCTATATTCTGATTATTGTCTGTGGCGCCGTGGCTTTGTTGTATGGGGTCTATGCGATCCGTTCGGTGCTGGCGGCACCGGCCGGAACCGAACGCATGCAGGAAATAGCCGCCGCCATTCAGGAAGGCGCCAGGGCCTACCTGAACAGGCAGTACACCGCCATCGCCATAGCCGGCGTGGTAATTGGCGTACTGCTGGGGCTGACGCTGGGGCTGACTGTCGCCATCGGCTACTTCATCGGCGCCATCCTGTCCGGTTTGGCCGGATACGTCGGCATGAATGTTTCGGTCCGGGCCAATGTGCGCACCGCCGAAGCCGCCCGTTCGGTGGGACTGGCCGGCGGCCTCGACATTGCCTTTAAATCGGGCGCGGTGACCGGCATGCTGGTGGTCGGTCTGGCGCTGCTGGGTATCTCCATCTACTATCTGATTCTGCGCTCGGGTGGCGGCGCCGACACGCCCGAAGGCTTGCGTCATATCCTTGAATCCCTGGTCGCCCTTGGCTTCGGGGCTTCGCTTATTTCCATCTTCGCCCGTCTGGGCGGCGGTATTTTCACCAAAGGCGCCGATGTCGGGGCCGACCTGGTCGGCAAGATCGAAGCCGGTATTCCCGAAGACGATCCCCGCAATCCCGGGGTGATCGCCGACAACGTCGGCGACAATGTCGGCGATTGCGCCGGGATGGCCGCCGACCTGTTCGAAACCTACGCGGTGACCATTGTCGCGACCATGCTGCTGGCCGCGATTT
>VAPL010185224.1_pt1 | contig 16356 bp, 15 predicted proteins | sample 3395061 | NCBI WGS metagenome assembly VAPL01 (sample SAMN08290444, study PRJNA428436) | hydrothermal vent metagenome | isolation source: Deep-sea hydrothermal vent chimney 2 | place: Pacific Ocean: Juan De Fuca Ridge | depth 2182 m m | reverse complement strand
TAACCAAGCGTGAAAAAGAAGTTATGGGGTTTGTTATAACAGGTATGTTAAACAAAGACATCGCAAAACAACTTGAAATTAGTGTTAAAACAGTAGAGGTTCATCGCGCTAATGTAATGTTTAAAATGGCTGTCAGCTCTGTCGCAGATCTTGTGCGAATGTCTTTAGAAGTAAAAGACTTATAAACTTTAAAACGCCCTTCATACAGCTTGTTAGAGCAATAAAATCCCATATAACAAAGTAAAACCTGTTTATCCTCCATCCTAATCAGCTATAATTAGCATATTCTAATACAGCTTTTCCAGTTCAAACCCACCTAATCTACAGGGTTTTTAAATGACACAACAGCTAACTGATAAATACGGGCGCAACATCGAATACTTACGTCTATCCGTCACCGACCGCTGCGATTTAAGATGTAATTACTGCATGCCTGAAGGCTTCAAAGACTTTGGTGAACCTGAAGACTGGCTTACTTTTGACGAGATTGAACGTGTTATTCGTGTATTTGGTGAGCTCGGCACAAAACGTATTCGTATTACTGGTGGCGAGCCCCTGGTGCGTAAAAACGTACCCGAACTGGCAGCTCGCCTTTCTAAGTTACCCGGCATTGAAGACCTATCTATTAGCAGTAATGCTACTCGTTTACGCAAACAAGCCGAGCCGCTTAAACAAGCCGGTATTTCGCGCATCAATGTTAGCCTCGATACCCTGCGTACAGATCGGTTTAAAGAAATTACCGGTGGCGGCAAACTAGAAAAAGTGATTGATGGTTTAATGGCGGCAAAAGAAGCCGGCTTTCAACCTGTTAAAATTAATATGGTTGTCATGCATGGCGTCAACGATGATGAAGTCGAAGACATGGTTCAATTTTGCATAAAGCATAACTTCACCTTGCGCTTTATTGAAACCATGCCCATGGGCAATACTGGACGCGAAGCAAGCCTGCAATATATTCCATTAAGTGAAATACATGATCGTCTGGCAAAAATATATCCTTTAGTTAAAGCCAACATGGATGGTGGCGGCCCGGCACGTTATGTTCGTGTTGAAGGTACAGAATTAAGAATTGGTTTCATTACTCCAATGTCACAACATTTTTGTGATACTTGTAACCGTGTTCGGCTTTCTGTTGATGGAACTTTATACCTTTGTTTAGGTCAGGAAGATAGTTATCCCCTGCGTGAATTAATGCGTACAGGCATTACAGATGAAGAACTCAAGCAACACATACAAAAAGCCATAGACTTGAAACCTGAAAAACATGAATTTAGCGACAAGCCAGAAAAACTGGTTCGTTTTATGTCGATGACAGGAGGGTAAAGTTAGGTTTTAGAATTAAAAGGATATATTTAAATGTTAAAAAAATTCACTCTTATCTTTACACTAATTTTATCTAACCTGATTTTCTTTCAGGCCAGCTTTGCCTCTAACCCAGAGGAAAAAATTAAACATCTTCTTTCGCTCAAACAAGCACCTGCTGGTGTCGTTTTCGAGATTGTCACTGGCTCAGTTAATAGTCTTGAATGGGCATTACCAAAAACTCATCAATTCATAAAAAAATTACGTACACGGTTTCCAAAACTCGATATTGCAATCGTCACACATGGTAATGAGCAGTTTGCATTAAAAACTTCAAATAATAAAAAATACAAAAAAGTGCATTCACTAACACAACAATTGGTACAAAAGGATACTGTCCAACTTCATGTTTGTGGTACTTATGCTGAATGGAAAAATATTAGTGAAGAAGAATTCCCGGAATATGTTGATGTTACGGCAGAAGGTCCGGCAACGATTAATGACTATGTTGCATTAGAATATATTTTAATAAAATTATAGTATCGCTAACATTACAGTGTCATGAGCATTCTTGTTCCAAGAACAACCAGGAAGGCCGCGAAAATACGTTTGAGTATGACGGGTGATATGCGGTGTGCAATCCATGCACCAATGGGTGCAAACAATACACTTGCAACAACAATACTTAAAAACGCAGGTAAGTTAACGTAACCAAAACTCATTACCGGACGATCTGCCACAGACCAACCCGTCACAATAAAACCTATCGTACCTGCCACAGCTATAGGAAATCCAATAGCAGATGATGTTGCAACTGCTTTCCTTATATTCATATTACACCAGGTAAGAAAAGGTACAGACATCGAACCTCCTCCTACGCCCATCAAAGATGCAATTGAACCTATGCTGGTTCCAGCAACAAGCATTCCAAATTTATGAGGTAAGGTTCGATGCGCTTTTGCTTCATTTCCAAAATACATTTGTGCCGCAATTAAAAGCATAAAAATAGAAAAAATAAATTTTAAATCTTCACCCGGTATCAGCTTTGCAATAACGGCTCCCACAAGACCTCCGACAAAAACACCTGTTGCAATAACACGTACCACAGGCCAGTCTATAGCCTTATGTTTGTGGTGTGCGCGAATAGAGGAGAGAGAAGTAATTACAATTGTCGCAAGTGATGTGCCAATAGCAACATGCATGAGTACATCAATACTCACGCCTTGCGAAGTAAAGACCATGGCTAAAACCGGCACGATAATAATACCGCCACCAATGCCTAATAGACCGGCAAACATTCCTGCTACAGCACCACTAGCTAATAAAATTAAAATATCCATAAATTGCTTTGTCTAGATCATTTTAATATTGAGCTGGCCCCATCATGTAATCAGGCAACCATGTTGCTAAACCCGGAAACATAATAAGAAGTGCAATACCAATCAACATACAAATCATAAAGGGCAAGGCTCCCCAAAGAATCGTTGGTAATTTTATATCTGGTGCAATACTGTTAATAACATAAAGATTCAAACCAACCGGCGGCGTAATTAAACCAATCTCCATATTTAACGTTAGCATCACACCAAACCAAATAGGATCAAAGCCAATCGTTTCTACAATAGGAACAAGTGTTGGTGCTGCCATTAAAATAACGGCTACCGGAGGAAGAAATAAACCCGCTAATAAAAGAAAAAAGTTAATACTTAAAAGTAAAACCCACGGACTCACATCTAATGTTGCAATACTTTCTGCCAATGATTGTGTGATGTATAGGCTTGACATCATGTAGCTGAACAGCGCAGCGCTACCAATGATCATCATAATCATCACAGATTCACGCATAGCACTGCGTAAAATTTCCCAATGCTCTCGTAAGTTCCACATTTTATAAATAAGAACAACTAGAGCAATACAAACAAAAGCACCAATACCGGCAGCTTCGGATGGTGTTGCAACACCTCCATATAAAGCATAAAGCACTAAAACAATGATCATTAAGAAAGGCATAATTTTTGGCAAGATTTCAAATTTTTCTTTCCAGGAATAACCTTTGTCGCCTGCTTTAAAATGGAAGCCATTACGTTTTGCGTAATACAAAGACCACGCCATAAATAAAGCCGTTAGCATGATGCCGGGGATAATGCCGGCCATAAAAAGTCGACCAATAGATGTTTCTGTGGCAATGCCATAAACAATCATAGTGATGCTTGGAGGAATTAAAATACCTAAAGTACCACCTGCAGCAATAGCGCCTGCGGCAAGACTATCGGGGTAACCGCGTTTTTGCATTTCAGGTATGCCCATCTTGCCGATAGCCGCACAGGTTGCAGGTGATGAACCACTCAGTGCAGCAAAAATAGAGCAAGCACCAATGTTTGAAATAATTAAGCCACCAGGGACTTTATAAAACCAACGTTCCAGAGCTTCATATAAGTCACTGCCTGCTCGTGATGACGCGATAGCCGAGCCCATCAAAATAAACATGGGAATGGAAAGCAAAGCGAATTCGTTTAAGCCACCAAATAAAGTGTCGGCGATAACATCAACACTGTTTACTCCATCGAAAATTACTAAAAATACAATAGCAACTGAACCCAAGGCAAAAGCAACCGGCATGCCGGTCAACAATAAAGTAACTAAAACAAAAACAATTAATAAACCAACAATAAGCGGGCTCATGTTGAGCTCCCCATAATATCTTCCGCAGACAAACCAAATGGCATTTCATCGCCACGAATCAAATTTATAATATCTGCAATATACTGCAATGATAAAATGGCAAAACCAAAAGGTAATGAAAAATACGGAATCCAAAGTCGTACTTCCCAAATAGAATCTGATACCCAACCTCCTTCCCATGCTTCATACCAAAATTCATAACCGGTATAAGTAATAAGCAAACAAAAAAGGAGTGACATGGTTGATGCGAATAAAGCTAACCTTAAACGCCAGTGTTGTTTCAAATATAAAGGGATTAAATCAACATTAACGTGGCCGCGTGTTAACAACACATACGGACTGCCAATAAATGTAGCGGCAATTAATAGAAAAGTAACGAACTCAGTTTGCCATATTGATGATTCTTCCAGAATATAACGAACCCAAACCATTTGACAAACAACAAAAACAGCCACCAGGATCATGAGTGCGGAAGCAATTCCACATAATTTTGATGTGTTAGTAACAAACTGTATATAGTTTTTCATATGTATACTTTAAATTAAAAAAACGATCGTTATAAAATAATAACGATCGTTTTATATTTCTGACTAGAGGATAACTAATCTTTACTATAGTTTACTTAACCGACAATGCCAGATCCAAAAGCTCCCGACCACCTTTCACTTTTTCAGCAAAATCTTTGTAAGAAGTTTTGTCAGCAACCGCTCGCCACATTGCAGCTTGCTCAGAAGTCATAGTAACAACTTTAACGCCTGCTTTTTTATATGCAGCAACAAGCTTGGCATCTGCTTCTTTCGCACCTTTAGTCGCAAACACTTCAGCTTTTTTAGATGCTGTCATTAATACTTTTTGCTGTTTCTTGTTTAAGCTATTAAATGTTTTCTTAGACATTAAGATAGGCTCATACATAACCCATAAAGCATTATCACCAGGAGCAGTTAAACATTTAACTTGCTCATAAATACGATAAGAAACCAAACTTGCTGAGCTTGTGTTTGCACCATCAAGTACACCCGTTTGCAAACCTGAATAAATTTCAGAGCTTGGCATTTTAGTAATGGAAGCACCTGCACCAGCTAGCATTTGGTTAAAAGCTTTACCTGCTGCACGGAATGCCATGCCTTTCACATCTTTAGGTTCTAAAATACATTGTCCTTTAGAAACAAAGCCACCCGCTAACCAGGTATCGGCTAATACAACAACGCCAGCTTTATCCATGATGTTTTTAATTTTTTGCATGAAAGCAGATTTGTTTAAACGTAAAGCATGATCATGATTTTTAACTAAGCCCGGCATTAAGGTTAAGTTTAATTCTGGATGACGACCACCAGCATAAGCTAAAGGAAAAGCAGTCATATCCAGTTTACCTTTTGTCATCGCAGCCCATTGCTCTTTTGGTTTATATAATGACTTACCCGGATAAACTTTAATTTTAAAACCAACATTTGCTTTCGCCACATCACGCGCAATCATTTGTACCATTTCATCACGAATATCACCTTTACCACCAGGCCACTGGTGTGATGCCTTTAATGTACGTTCTGCACTTGCTGCGCCTGAAACACCAATTAATGCTGCAACAATAATTGCTGATAACTTAATTTTACTTATTTTCATTTAATGTTCCCCTTTTGCCTCTGTATTTTAATAATTTATACTACTTATTTTTAACTCGTGTATTCGAATTATTTTTATCGACTAATGAAAACCACTGCTGTTTTAAATGATCCTGCATATTCTGATCTGCTAAATCCGGATTATTATTCTTGAACGCTAGCATGATATTTCTATGTTCTTCTAAAGAATTTTCCAAGCGACCGGGAATAGTCAGTTGCATGTGGCGCGCCAAACGTAAAACTTTACGTAAATCACCAATAACACGTTGCAACCACTTGTTACCCGATAAATCCTGTACAGCTTGATGGAAAACAAAATTCTGTTCGTAATACCCATCAATATCACCTTGCTTAGCAAGGTCTTCTAATTTTTCATGCATTTGTTCTAGTTTCTGCAAATCTTCTGGCTCACAGTTTTCTACCGCTTCTCTGGCGCATAAGCCTTCAAGAACAACCATGACCGGAAATAATTCATTCAGCTCTTCAATATCCATGCTGCGCACAAAACTACCACGGCGTGGAATTAATTCGATTAAACCTTCACTATTCAGCACCTTCAAAGCTTCACGTAACGGTGTGCGACTAATACCAAAACGCTCACACAATGCCATTTCATCAATCGCGTCGCCTGGTGTAAGTTCGCGCTGATAAATCTGGTCACGTATGCGATCAGCCACCTGCATGTATAAAGCTTGGCTTATTATGCGTTCAGTCATTCGTCATTTTTCCCTAACAGTGATAATTTTTATCCATTTGATTACGAGCCCGTATTCAGTTTAGAATCCATTGTAATTCATAATTATGAATGCAATCTAAACTGTAGTGAACAAACTTGCAAGTAACAGAGCCCTTAAAAATATGAGCGATAAGCAGTACAACATATATAGTCTCTTTCAGGCGAGATTCCCTCAGGATCATGAGGCTATTTTTATAGAAACGGCTGATGGAGCTCAATATAGCTACGCTTACCTTGAAACGGAAACAGCTCGTATCGCACGATTTTTGACCAGCCAAGGCATTAAAAAAGGCGACCGTGTTGCTGTACAGGTCGAAAAATCCCCCCACGTCCTTTTTTTATACCTCGCCTGTTTACGTGCCGGTTTTGTTTATTTGCCCTTGAACACGGCTTATACAAAAACTGAGTTCAGTTACTTTCTGGAAAACGCAGAACCCAGCCTTGTGGTATGTAAAACAGAAACAGAAGAACTATTTTCAGATTTTAAAAATGAAACTCTAAAACATATCCTTACTCTGGATCTAAACGAACAAGGTAGCCTGATCAAGCAAAGTAGAAATACAGCAGCAGAATTTAAGACGGTTGCCTGCGATACCGATGATATCGCGGTTATTCTTTACACCTCAGGAACAACGGGGCGTCCTAAAGGTGCCATGATTACCCACGGTAATCTTGCTGCTAATGGTTTAGCTCTGCAAAAAACATGGGGCTGGCAACAAAATGATGTGTTGTTACATGCCTTACCTATTTTTCATATCCACGGTTTATTTGTTGCCTGTCATAATGTTTTACTCGGTGGCAGTAAAATGTTATTTCTGGAAAAATTTGATAATAAAACAGTTACGCAACTGTTACCTGACGCGACAGTATTCATGGGTGTACCTACTTTTTATACTCGCTTACTTGATGAAGAAAGTTTTAACCGCACTACTTGTCAGAATATGCGCCTCTTTATTTCAGGCTCTGCACCTTTGCTTGAACAAACCTTTGATGATTTTCAACAACGCAGCGGCCATACTATTCTTGAACGCTATGGTATGACCGAAACAGGCATGAACACGTCAAACCCCCTGCAAGGTAAACGCATTGCCGGTACAGTTGGTCTACCCTTACCCGGCGTTGAAACACGTATTGTTGATGAGAATAACCAACCCGTTAAAAATAATGGTGTTGGTGTTCTTCAAGTTAAAGGCGAGAATGTTTTTAAAGGTTACTGGCGCATGCCAGAAAAAACAGCTGAAGAATTCACTCAAGATCATTTTTTTATAACCGATGATATGGCACAATATAACGAACAAGGTTACATATCTATCGTTGGCCGTAATAAAGATATGGTCATCACCGGTGGTTATAATGTTTATCCGAAAGAAGTGGAATTATTGCTCGATGAAACTACCAATATAAAAGAATCTGCAGTTATTGGTTTAGCACATAAAGATTTTGGTGAAGCCGTTACTGCCATTGTTGTTCCTGATGATATTAATAACCCACCAAATGTCGATGAGCTAAAAAAACTATTAAAGAAACAACTCGCAAGTTATAAAACACCTAAGAAAATAATATTCATTGAACAACTACCTCGAAATACTATGGGGAAAGTTCAAAAAAATATTCTTCGGGAAATATATAAATCCCTATACAAATAAAGTTCCTGATAAATATAAAACAAATAACAACGTACTGAAGCCACCTATCAATGGTACCCATAAAGGTACCGTGAAACCATCATGATCTCTTTTTGAATATTTTATTTTTAATAATGCAAAATTAATTAACATAAAAATAATTAAAGTAATAAAGCTGGTGATTTTTGCCAAACTTAACAATGGAAATAGCAAAACAAAAAACAGAATAAACCCTATGATTATTATTGTTGCAATAAGAGGCGTATGGGTTAGCTTATTAATTTCACCTATTTTTTCAGGCAACCATTGTTTTCGACTCATGCCATATAGCACACGTGAAGCCATTATAACTTGTATTAAAGCGCCATTAATAACAGAGATTAAACTTATAATAGTAATAACAACTGGAGATTGCCCTGTCGTTATTTGATAAATCATCGCCAATGGTGCAGAACTCGCTGCCAGCTCTTGTGGCGACATTAATAAAATAGCGACAACAGAAATAAAAATATAAAATATTGTTGTTACAACCAGAGAAATGATGATTGCCAGAGGAATATTAATACGCGGCTTAATTGCTTCTTCTGCAACATTAACAATATCCTCAAAACCGAGATAGGCATAAAAAGCTATAAAACTTCCCATAAAAATTCCTGCCCATATTGAAGCATCCAATGGAGGGATCATTTCAGGAATTTTTGCCGGGACTAAAGTGAATGCGTCACGACCTACATACAAAATAATTAGCAAGCCAATAATTTCAACAATTGTCATGACAGATGCAATCATAACCGATTGATTAATACCCCAGCCGCAAACCAGACCAATAAAAAGAACAAGAGAAATTACAACAACGGGCTCGGGGATTTCAAAAAAAACATTTAGATAACCGGCAAATCCATGTGCTAGTGTTGCAACCGAAACAATACCGACTGAAACGATCATTAAGCCAACAGCAATGGAAAATTGTTTAATTCCAAACCCTTCTTCAATATAAATAGCTTCACCGGCACTACGCGGAAAACGCGCAGCTAGCTCAGCATAAGAAAAGGCAGAAAATGCAGCCAGTAATGACGCTAACATAAAAGAGAATGGGGTATAAAAGCCTGCCTCACCAGCAACCTTGCCGACCAGCACATAAATTCCCGCACCTAAAATAGTACCAATGCCATAAAAAATTAACAGTGGCAGCGATAATCGCCTGATTAATTCAGGTTTATTGTTCATTTTTGTCGACTCATCATAATCGTTTATAAAAACACCACCTCTTTATGTTATTCTTATACATAACGGAATAAATTATATAGGCAAACTTGTGACAAACCCCCGTCAACGGGCCAGCGATCAGATTCATGGCAGCATACCGCTAGCTCCTCCATTAGGTGTTAATTCATACGTAAATCACTACGCAGAAGATTTTTTAGCTGGTTATAGTGATGGTGTAATTGGTATTAACAAGAATGGTAATATCAAGTTTATAAATAAAACAGCTTGCAAGCTTACCGGCTGGTTGCATGATGATGTTATAGATAAAAAAATAGAAAAAATATTTCAACTTGGTAGTATTCTTTCTCCTTCATCTGATATTAAACTCATAAAAAGCGTAATTGATTCTGCTCACCTTTTGGGCCCTGTCACCCAGCATACAATTACAACAAAAAAAAATACCGATATTCTTGTAGATTTCAGTCTTTCTCCACTAGATGAAGACACGGTTATATTGATGTTTCATTCTGTAACCACGAATAAACAACCTCGCTCGCTTCTTTACCAGGTAAGTCATGATCCTTTAACCCGGCTCAATAACCGCAATACAATACAACAAACAATTTCCCAGCTACATGAAAATTACAAAAAAGCCGGAAAAACCTACTCTATATTCTTACTCAACATTGATCGGTTTAAACTCATCAATGACTGTTATGGCCACAGTACTGGAGATCAACTACTCCAGCTTATTGCAGATAGAATACAATTTTATTTACGCGACAAAGATAATGTTGGCCGTTGGGCGGGAGAAGAATTTATTTGTCTCATGCCAGATGCAGACATAAAAACAGCCTGTAAAATAGCACAACGATTATGTAATGACATTTCGAAGCAACCCTTTTTAACAGACAGTCAAAAAATTTCTATTACTGCAAGTATTGGCATTGCTAATTTTCCTCTGGATGGTGATCGTCCTGATGAATTATATAGTATTGCGGATGCAACACTTTATGAAGCCAAGAAAAATGGCCGCAACAGAATTCACAGCAGCCAGCAAGCAACAGGAAATATTTATTCAATTGGTAGCCGACTTGAAAAGGCTTTAAATGAGAACCGTATTACACCTGTATACCAGCCTATTTTTGAGCTCACCTCTGGTAAACAGGTAGCCGAAGAAGCATTGGCGCGCATTCAGGATGAAAATGGTGAACTTATTCAAGCGCATGAATTCATTGATGCTGCAGTAGAATTACAAATGGTACATCGTATTGATTACCAGATAATAAAAAAAATGATTTCACGCTGCACTGAAAATTTTATTAAAACAAAAAATAGCCTTCCACACTTTGTTAACATATCCGCCGATCTATTGCGCCACCCTCAACTTGTAAAAGAAATAATTCAATTCGCCAAAAACAAATGTGATGAGTGTGGGCAAAATAAATGCGAAGAAAAACCTATTATAATAGAGATCACCGAGCAAGAGCTTATAGGTGACAAGGATGAAGTAAAAGATCTACTTGCTCCTTTCATAGACTTTGGAATGCCGCTTGCTATTGATGATTTTGGCAGTGGTTATTCATCTCTGACTTACTTAGCTGATTTACCCATTAGCTATTTAAAATTCGATGGTGCGTTAATCAAACGTGTTGCTTATGAAGATAGAGCACGAAAAATAATTACCGGTATTCAAAAAATGGCAGAGTCGCTAGAACTCATTACCATTGCAGAACATATTGAGGACCAGGTAACGCTGGATATGTTGCGTGAGATTGGTGTTTCCTGGGGGCAAGGTTATTTTTCTGCCGAGCCTGCCCAGTAAGTTTTTATTTAATCCAGATAGTTTTCGCATTAGTAAATTCTCGAATACCGTGCTGAGAAAGTTCACGACCATAACCCGAATTTTTTATCCCACCAAACGGTAAACGTGCATCACTTTTCACCATGCCATTAACAAAAGTACAACCTGATTCCACTTGACGCGCGACTCGTTCTCCGCGATTCGAATCTTGCGTCCAAACACTGCCACCTAAACCGTAAGGTGAATCATTTGCTATGCGTAGCGCATCTTCTTCATCTCTGGCGTGAATTACAATGGCAACAGGTCCAAACAATTCCTCATGGTAAGCACGCATTCCAGGTTCAACTCTGTCAATAATTGAGGCTTTATAAAAAGCCCCGGGGCAATCTACTGGCTCGCATCCTGTTACCGCGATTGCACCTGCGGCAAGTGTATCAACCACTTGCACATGTAACTCATCTCTTAAATTTTCACGCGCCATTGGTGCTAATGTTGTTGACTCATCCATTGGGTCACCAACTTTTAATGCTTCAACAGCAGCTTTAAAGCGAGTAACAAAATCTTCGGAAATCGCATCAACCACAATAAAGCGCTTGGCTGCTATACAACTTTGTCCTGTATTTAAAAAACGAGACATCACGGCACCTTGTACTGTGAGATCAAGATCCGCATCTTCTAAAACAATAAAGGCATCTGAACCGCCAAGCTCCAAAACGGATTTTTTTAAACTGTTACCTGCGGTTGCAGCGACTTGACGACCCGCAGGCTCGCTACCGGTTAAAGTCACTGCATGTACCCGCGAGTCTTCAATAACAGATTTTACTTGTGAAGCTCGAATCATTAATGCACGAAAAATATTTTCAGGGAAACCGGCCTGTTTAAAAACATCTTCAATTAATAATGCACATTGAGGAACGTTCGAAGCATGTTTTAAAATACCGGTGTTACCGGCAACTAATGCAGGAGCAGCAAAACGAAAGACTTGCCATAAAGGAAAATTCCACGGCATAACCGCAAGTACAGTACCAAGCGGCAGATAAGCGACATAACTTTTACCTGCGTCCGACTCTATCACTTCATCAGCTAAAAATTTTGGCCCGTTGTCTGCGTAAAAATCACAAACCGAGGCACACTTTTCAACCTCTGCACGCGCATCATTAATAAGCTTGCCCATTTCCTGTGTAACAATAAGCGCATATTTATCTTTATTCGCACGCAGAACATCTGCCGCTTTACACATCAAAGCACAACGATGAGCCATCGGCGTGTTACGCCATGCTGGCGAGGCAGCGGCCACCGCGGCCAACCCTGCCTCCAGCTGTTGAGAATCCCAGGATGGAACATCGGCTACTTTCTCGCCTGTTGCAGGATTAATTACTTCAAAACTCATACTCTGCTCCTTAAATATTTATGCTTATACCTTATATAACCCGGCCACACAGAAAATAACTATAGCTTAAATAATCAAGACCACCGAATTACACTTAATAACACATAGGCTTATAACTAAAGTGTGATCACAATGCTAATTAACTATACAATAAAGACTGCTTATTTTTATCAATTTAAAGACGTTTAATAAATATGGAAATCTATCTTGTTGGTGGTTATGTGCGTGATCAATTATTGGGGCTTGAAACCAAGGATCGCGACTGGGTGGTGGTTGGCTCAACACCCGAAGAGATGTTGAAACAAAACTATCGACAGGTCGGTAAAGATTTTCCTGTGTTCTTACATCCGCAAACAAATGAAGAGTACGCGCTTGCTCGTACCGAGCGAAAAACAGCAGCCGGTTATAGTGGTTTTAGTTTTCATGCTACCGCCGATATTACACTTGAAGAAGATTTAATTCGCCGCGATCTCACCATTAATGCCATTGCTCAATCGAACAACGGTGATTTAATTGATCCCTTTAATGGCCAGGCCGATATAAAAGCGAAAATATTACGCCATGTCTCCCCTGCTTTTGTTGAAGATCCTGTACGCATTTTACGCCTTGCTCGTTTTGCAGCACGCTTTGCAGACTTGGGGTTTAGCATTGCCGATGAAACTCAAAAACTCATGATGGAAATGGTCAATAATGGTGAGGTGGATGCTCTCGTTCCCGAACGTGTCTGGCAGGAGACTATGCGTGCATTAAGTGAGAAAACACCTGCACGTTATTTTGAAGTATTACGTGACTGTGGTGCATTAAAAAAACTCTTCCCTGAAATTGATCGCCTCTGGGGGATACCGCAACCGGAAAAACATCATCCCGAAATTGATACCGGCATCCATACTATGATGGTACTGACGCAAGCTGCAAAATTATCAGATGATCCTAAAGTCCGTTTTGCCGCACTAGTGCATGACCTGGGAAAAGGTACAACTCCTAAACATAAACTACCAAAACATATTGATCATGAATCACGTGGCGTTCCATTGGTTGAAGCATTATGTAATCGTTATCGTATTCCTAATGACTACAGAGAATTAGCAATCATAGTTACAAAGTATCATTTACATTATCACCGTGCTGCGGAATTACGTAATGCTACATTATTAAAAACACTCGAATCACTAGATGCTTTTCGTCGTCCTGAACGCTTTGAATTGTTTTTACTTACTTGTGAAGCAGACTCACGTGGACGAACGGGTTATGAAGAGCAAAAGTTTGAACAACCCAATATATATCGTAAAGCCTTCAATGCCGCTAATATAATAAATGCCAAAGAACTCGTAAAACAAGGGCTGAAAGGTAAAGCAATAAAAGAAGAGTTAGCTAAAAAGCGTTTAAAGGCCATTTCTGATACGAGAAAAAAATAAAAATCACGTTATCGAGAACTCTACACATTACTTAGCAAGATATATTGCTGCCTTAAAAAATAAAATACTCTATAATATAAAGCTCAAATATTTACTAAGTATTAGAATAACTGGATATTAATTAACAGATCCAGACATTATTCTGCAGGAATACAAAAAATGACGAGCTCAGATCAGCTAAAAAACATAACTCCAGAAATCATTAAAAAGCACTCTAATAAAAGTAATTTTAAAGCATTATTTCAAAACTTAAATACTCTTATACCTTACTTTGCTCTTTTTTATCTTGTAATGAAAAGCCTTCAATCACAACCATACTGGTTAACCCTTGGTTACACTATTCTGTTAGCATTTTTTATTGTTCGTATTTTTATGTTAATGCATGACTGCGGTCATAAGAGCATGTTCAAAACTCAAATATTTAATGTCATTGGTGGATTTTTTACCGGTGTCTTTGTCGGGATGCCACAATATGTTTGGTCGCAACACCATAATTTCCATCACGCCACAAATGGTAACTGGGAAAAATACCGTGGCCCATTAAATCTTTTATCTGTTCATGAGTTTGAAAAACTTTCTCCCCGTCAACGAAAAAAATATCAATTAAGCAGAAACATTTTACTTTCACCACTCGGTGCTTTTTTATATTTTATATTTAACCCAAGATTTAACTGGATGTTAGGTAGTACTAAATTCACAATAAATATTATTAAGAAAAAAATAAAAACGCCTGAAGAATCATTTAAAAATATTATTTCTATCAATCAATATAATCAAACACATACGGCAACTTAAATATTATGTCTCAAGCAGCACCTAAAGTTGGTTTTATTAGTCTTGGTTGTCCCAAAGCATTAGTCGATTCCGAACATATCGTGACCCAACTTCGTGCTGAAGGTTATGACATAACCGATAGTTACGAAAATGCTGAACTGGTTATAGTAAATACCTGCGGCTTTATTGACTCTGCAGTTGAAGAATCCATGGACGCGATTGGTGAAGCTCTCGCTGAAAATGGAAAAGTCATTGTAACTGGTTGCCTCGGTGCAAAAGAAGGCGTCATTGAAACAGCTTATCCTAATGTATTGGCGGTTACTGGACCACATGCTGCTACTGAAGTTATGCAAGTGGTGCACGATCATTTGCCTAAACCGCATGATCCTTTTGCTGACCTTGTTCCTAATGCAGGAATTAAACTTACACCAAAGCATTATGCTTATTTAAAAATATCCGAAGGTTGTAATCATCGCTGTACCTTTTGCATTATTCCTTCACTACGAGGCGATCTTGTTAGTCGTGAAATTGGCGATGTGATGCAAGAGGCTGAAAATTTAATTAACGGTGGAGTAAAAGAGCTGCTCGTTATCTCACAAGATACCAGTGCATATGGTGTAGACGTAAAATATAAAACGGGATTCTGGGGTAGCAAACCAATAAAAACCCATATGACAAACCTTGCTGCGGCACTTGGTGAACTTGGTGGAGATCAAGCACCATGGATACGTTTACATTATGTTTATCCTTATCCGCATGTTGATCATGTTATCCCCTTAATGGCTGAAGGAAAAATACTTCCTTATTTGGATATTCCATTACAACATGCCAACCCAAGAATTCTTAAAGCCATGAAACGTCCGGGCAATATTGATAAAACCATTGAACGGATTAAAAACTGGCGAACTATTTGCCCAGACATTACCTTACGTTCAACCTTTATTGTTGGTTTCCCCGGTGAAACCGATGATGAGTTTGAAGAGCTGCTCGATTTTCTTGAAGAAGCACAACTCGATCGTGTAGGTGCTTTTGCATACTCCCCCGTTGAAGGCGCAGTAGCAAATGAATTAGGTAATTTTGTTCCTGAAGAAATCCAACAAGAACGGCTTGAACGTTTTATGCATTTACAAGCACAAATCAGCGCCGATAAATTACAAAAGAAGATCGGACAAACCATGACCGTGTTAGTCGATAGTTACGGTGAAGAAGGTTTGGTTCTTGCACGATCCAAAGCCGACGCCCCGGAAATTGATGGCGAAGTTATTTTAGATGGTTTTGAAAATGTAGAGCTGGGTGATTTTGTTGATGTAAAAATTGTTGCCGCAACTGAACATGATTTAATTGCAAAACCCATAGAATAAAATTCTATTACTCTTTTAAAACTATCTTTTCAAAAGATAGTAAGCCATTTTTCAAACTTCCTTTGGTTACTATCCATGCAAAAGCTACGCCCAGAGAGTTTGCTAACATATCGTAATATTCAAAATAGCGTACCCCACCTAAACCCTGTAATATTTCTAATATCACACCCATAAAGATAAAAAATAATACGTAAAATAATCGCAGACGCGATGTTTGATATAACTGAGAAAACCAGGTCATTAAAATAAAATATGCGATAAAGTGTCTTACCTTATCAAAATATTCAAACTTAATATCAAATTCAGGTGGATTAGATACCAGGGAAAAATAACTCAACAAAACAACCATTGTCCAGCCAATACTTACCCATAATTTAAAATAACGTAACATTTATTAATTTTAAGAAAACTTTATGTTATGAAAATGCGGTGTTATGAAAAT
>VAPL010317624.1_pt1 | contig 16365 bp, 9 predicted proteins | sample 3395061 | NCBI WGS metagenome assembly VAPL01 (sample SAMN08290444, study PRJNA428436) | hydrothermal vent metagenome | isolation source: Deep-sea hydrothermal vent chimney 2 | place: Pacific Ocean: Juan De Fuca Ridge | depth 2182 m m | reverse complement strand
AACTTAAATGTGGGTTGTTTAGTAATTCTTCAGCTGGCTTGCTCTCTCGTGGGAGCGGATTTTCTCTAGGGCTTTTGCTTCAATCTGACGTATTCGCTCACGAGTAACTCCAAATTCCTTCCCTACTTCTTCAAGTGTGTTGTATATACCATCCTCTAGACCATGACGCATTTCAAGAATCTTTCGCTCTTTTGGCGACAGTTCGTTTAAAATATCTCTGACTTGATCAGCTAAGATGCGCTGTGCTGACTCTTGATCTGGTGAAAGAATCTTATCGTCTGCAATAAAGTCTGCAAGTGTAGACTTGTCATCCCCCTCGTCCCCTACTGGAGTCTCTAGTGAAACGGTATCTTGATTAATTTTTTCTATATTGTGAATCTTTTCTACATCAAGCCCCATCTCAGTTGCTACTTCTTCTGGAAGTGGATCTCGTCCAAGATCTTGACTTAGTTGACGTACTTTTTGTTTGTATTTTGCGATTGTCTCAACCATGTGAACTGGAATACGTATTGTTCTTGATTGGTCTGCAAGTGCACGTGTAATAGCCTGTCTAATCCACCACGTTGCGTATGTTGAGAACTTATACCCTTTTGTATGGTCAAACTTGTCTACTGCCTTAAATAAGCCTATATTACCCTCTTGAATAAGGTCTAGTAGTGTGAGATCGAGACTTCGTCCTACATATTTTTTAGCAATAGACACCACTAGACGTAAGTTGGCTCGTGCAAGTAAGTTAACAGCTTCTACATCTCCATCAAGGATACGTTTAGCTAAGTCTCGCTCACCTTGTGCGTTAAGAAGTTGGTACTGACCTATCTCACGTAGGTACATTTGAATTGAATCGTAAGAAGATTCTGACCGTCGATATAAATTCTTCTTCCCAAGGAGATCTTCTTCTGTTTCATTACCACCAAGAAACCCTCCACTCTCAAGTACGTCAATACTAGCTGTGCTGAATCTCTCATACATCTCTTCAAGGAAAAACACATCTTCTTCTATTTTAGGGAACTCTTTAAGGATTTCGTCATATGTTACATATCCACGCTCTCGCCCCTTAGCAAGCAACTTCGCTGCTTTAGCTTCCATAGACTTCTGGCTTTTTCTTTTCTTTACTACTTTCTTGGGAGCTTTTTTTGAGGGCTTTTTACCAACTTTCTTCTTTACTATCTTCTTTTTGACAACCTTCTTAGGTTTTTTCTTTGCTACCTTTTTAGGTGCTTTTTTCTTCACCTTTTTTACAACCTTTTTAGGTGCTTTCTTAACTGTCTTCTTTATTTTCTTTTTTACAGTCTTTTTTACAACCTTTTTCTTTGTTACTTTATTTTTTGTAGTCATACTATGTTATGTATATTTACTTTTAAAATTACTTGCCAACGAATGCTTTTAACTTATCCGCTATCTCTTTGCTTTTCTCAAGTAGTTTTGAAGATGTGGCAGTATCTCCAACACTCTCTGCTTTTCTTAACCCTGCTATCGTTTCTTCAAGCTCTCTCTTTGTCAACCGGTAGGTAAGATGGTGAAGTAACTCATCTACATCTTCCTTTAACTGTTGATCTTTCTCGTAGAGCAATTCGATTTTAAAAATATCCTGTTGCTTTTTACTTTCTGATATATCTAGCAACTCTTTTATGTGGTCTTTTCCTACTACTGCTTCAAATGAATTCCTTACTGCTTCTGTGTCTATTGCTGGACTTTCAAGTGAATCTTGCCATAAAATTATTTGTGCCAATTTCTCCTCTGTCGAACTTCTTTGTAAAATGCCACCGTCTGACTTGACTTCGACTTCTGTACTTACTTTAGTATCTTGTTTCTCTATATTGCTTGTTATTCGTTCAACCTCTGATCGAATTACGTCTTCCGAAACTCCGGTCTCTCTCGCCACAAGCTGTATAAAATGGTTCTGGTCTATAGTGTTCTTAATTTGTGTAACAAATGGCAACACTATCTCCTGAACTTTTAGCTTAAACTTACGATCGTCATACCCTAAGCTACGAAGATGTGTGATGTAAAACTCTACAATATGCACTGAATCTTTAATTGCCTTTTTCCATTTATCTTTATCTTCTTTTATTAAATCGGCTGGGTCTACTCCGTCAGGCAAATGAGCGACCTTAACATCCATACCCATAGAAAGTGCCAATGCTGCGCCCTTACCAGCAGACGCTAATCCAGCTCTGTCTGGATCAAAAGCCATTACGATATTCTCCGAAAGTCTGTTGAGGAGTGTTAACTGGTTGCGAGTTAGTGCTGTGCCAGATACTCCTACTGTATTTACATACCCTGCCTGATGAGACATAACCACGTCCATCTGTCCTTCTACAAGCACAGAGAAATCAAACTTCTTTATACCACCTTTCGCGATATCATATCCGTAAAGAATTTTTGATTTATTATAAAGGGCTGTTTCTGGACTGTTGATATATTTACCAGTCTTGCCCTCATCAAGAGACGGCAGTATTCTTCCTGAAAAAGCTATGGCTCTTCCAGCACTATCGTGTATTGGAAACATTACCCTGCCCCGAAATGTATCGTAATGCCTCGAATTCTCCTTCCCGTTATCATTCTGTGCTTTCTTTATAAGCCCTGCATCGAGTAAGTCACCTTCTGTATAACCTTCTTTCTTTAAATACTCGTACAAACTCCTCCACTCATCTTTAGCAAAACCTACATCAAAACGGTCGATTGACTCTTGTGTAATACCTCTGTCTTCAAGATACTTAATTACTTCATCATGTTGCTTGATAAAGAGTTGATACACATTTTTTGATTTCTCAAGTGCATCATACAACCTAGTCCTTTTATCTCTAACTTCTTTGCTCTCATGGACAAGTTCCACTCCAGCTTTTTCTGCAAGTATCTTAAGTGCTCCAGCAAAATCAAGCCCCTCCATTTTCTCCACAAACGTGAAGATATCGCCACCTTGGTTTGTAGAAAAACAATAGAACATGTTTCTATCTGGAGAAACATAAAATGAAGGAGTTTTCTCATTACTAAACGGTGAAAGCCCTCTGTAATTCTTGCCAGCTTTGGTAAGTTTTACATACTGAGAAACTACTTCTTCAATACTTAATCTTTCTTTGATTTGCTCTACTGGTGAAGACATACGATAAAATATTTGTTTTACTAGCTTAATCCTAGAAACTTATATACCTATACTACAACAGTGCACTAAACGAAACTTATATGAACTACACTTCTTTATTGTCTTCTTTGTTGCCATCAAGTTCTTTCTGTAGAGATTCAATCATCAGAGCTTTTGGACTATCTTTAAATCCTGTACCTGCTGGAATCAAACGTCCAATAATAACGTTCTCTTTAAGGCCCTTCAACACGTCTGTACTGCCTCTAACTGCTGCGTTTATAAGGATTCTTGTAGTGTTTTGGAATGAAGATGCTGACAAGAAACTCTTTCGAGTCAAAGAAACTTCTGTGATGCCAAGAACTAGAGAGTCAGCTACTGGCGCTGTCTTACCTTCTTCTTTAAGTTTTTTGCTTTCTACTATAAGCTCGGACTCTTCGATAACATCTCCAACTGCAAACTTAGAATCTTCTTCTGCTGTAATTTTACGACGAGAGAACATTTGTTTTACGATTATCTCAATATGCTTTCGTGAAATTGTTACTCCCTGAAGCTCATATATCTTAGTCGCTTCAGTAATAATATATTTCTGGGCAACTTCTTTACCTGCATACGCAAATAGACTTGTTATGTCTACGGAACCATCTGTTACAATCTGTCCCATTTCAACATGGTCACCAACTTTTACATTTAATGTTCGAAGGAAGTGTACGGGATATTCTATGTCTTTCTTTTTAACTTTCTTACCTTCTTCGTCTGGGAGTAATATAAGTACACGTCCTTTTTCTTCTTCGTTAATCTCTGATATGGTACCTGAGATATGCATAACAATAGCAGCACTCTTTGGTATTCGTTTTTCAAAAACTTCTTCAACACGAGGAAGTCCATGAGTAATGTCTCCACCAGCTGAAGCTGTACCTCCAGCATGGAATGTACGCATAGTAAGCTGTGTTCCTGGCTCTCCAATAGCTTGAGCTGCGATTGTTCCAACCGCTTCTCCAATATCTATTAACTCGCCTTTTGACATATCAATTCCGTAACATGTCTGGCAGATTCCATGGGTTGATTTACATGTCATAGGAGATCGTACAAATACTTCTTCTGCTCCTGATTCTTCTATCTCTTGAGCTTCTTTTTGTTGTATCATATCTCCCTTCTTGTACAAAACTTTACCTTTAGGGTCAGTTGCATCTTCGGCTAAGTATCGTCCTGATATATCTTTTGCTACTGAAATCTGGATTCCTGAAGCACTTTCTCTTGTAATACGCACATTGTCTTTTGTTTTACAGTTCTTCTCTGTAATAATTGCGTCTTGTGCAACATCAAACAAGCGACGTGTAAGGTACCCCGCTTTCGCAGTCTGAAGAGCTGTATCAGTCATACCCTTTCTTGAACCGTGAGTCGTAATAAAATACTCAATAGGAGAAAGTCCCTCTTTCATAGATGCTACAATTGGAAACTCGATAGTCTCTCCTTTTGTATTCTGAATAAGGCCTTTCATACCAGCCATCTGTGACAGCTGGCTTGTAGAACCACGAGCACCTGACACAAGCATATCGCTCACTGACCCATTTGGATCAAGTGACTTTGTTAAGATTTCTTCAATTTCATTTTTAACTTTAAGCCATAGCTCAACTACCATCCTATGCCGCTCTGTTGCAGACAAAAGACCTTCATTAAATTGATTTAATATTTCTTCTGTCTTTTTTCTTGCTTCTTTAATTATTGCTTCTTTTTCTTTTGGAACATTAAGGTCATACAGACTCCAAGTGATTCCAGAGTGTGTTGCGTATTTAAATCCAAACTCTTTGATTTTGTCGATAATCTCAGGTAGTTCATTGAGTCCATATTTTTTAATCAAATTATCAACGAGTTTTGACATCTTTCTGTTTGTCATCTCATCGTTAATAAAAGGATAGTCACCTGGGAGTACACTATTAAAGAGTAGTCTTCCTACTGTTGTTTCAAATATTTCTCCGTTAAACTTCTCGTATTTAACACTATCTGTTGGCATAACATTAACGCGTGCACGGAACCCTACTTCGTTGAAGTCGTATGTGGTGATAGCACTGTTTGGTGTTTGAAAATATTTACCCTCTCCTTTTTCTCCGTCAACCATTTTAGTCATCCAGTAACATCCTAGAATAATATCTTGTCTTGGACTTGTTACTACTTCACCACTTCCTGGCTTTAGAATGTTTCGGTTTGCAGACATAATCTCTTTAGCCTCAAGCTGTGCTTCCTCTGAAAGAGGCACGTGTACTGCCATCTGGTCACCATCAAAGTCAGCGTTAAATGCTGAACATACAAGTGGGTGTATCTGTATAGCGTTTCCTTCTATAAGTACTGGACGAAAAGCTTGAATACCTTGCCTGTGGAGTGTTGGTGCTCGGTTAAGCAGAACATGCTTACCTTTAATAACCTCTTCAAGAATTGCCCATACCTCAGGGATACCATCATCAATTAATCGCCCTGCACCACGAATATTGTATGCTAACTCTTTACTTAGGAGTTTAGAAATAACAAATGGTCGGAACAACTCAAGAGCCATGTGTTTTGGAAGTCCACATTCATCAAGTTTAAGGTTAGATCCTACAACAATTACAGAACGTCCAGAATAGTCTACTCGCTTACCAAGCAGGTTTCCACGGAAGTAGCCCTGTTTTCCTTTAAGGTAATCTGACAAGGATTTAAGTGGTCGTCGTTGAGACTGACTCATTGCAGAAAATGCTGTGTTGCCATGTCTTATTGAGTTATCAAGAAGGGCGTCAACAGCTTCTTGCAGAATACGCTTTTCGTTACGTAAAATTACGTCAGGTGCATTGATAACAATAAGCTTCTTCAGTCGATTGTTTCTGTTAATCACACGTCGATAAAGGTCATTCACGTCACTTGATGCATGTCGGCCACCCTCAAGCGCAACCATCGGCCGAAGCATTGGTGGAGTAACTGGAATGCGCACCAAAAACATCCACTCTGGTCGAACATTTGCACTAACCATTGAGTTAATGAGTGACAAACGCTTGTTTAGCTTGACGCTTTCTACTGCTCCGGCTTTCTCCCGCCTTTCTTCGAGCTCTTTTGAAAGCTTACTTAAGTCTAAGTTTTTAAATATATTATGAATAGCTTCTGCACCAATTTCGGCTTCAAAAAGTCCACCGAATTTAACAGAGAATGTATGATATGAGACCTCATCAAGAACACTTCCCTCTTTAACAGAGTCGATTTCCTTCTTGATTTTAGTGAACATCTCTTTAAGTTTTGTTTTTGTTTTAGCATCTGTCGCTGCTTTTACTTTCGTTTTGTATTCTGTCTCTAGTTCTTTAAAGAATCTAGCTTTTTCGTCTTCACTTACTTTTGTAATTATGTACCCTGCAAAGTAGACTACTTTTTCAACATCACTTGCTGAAAGGCCTAAAATAAGAGCAATACGTGACGGAATACCTCGCAAAAACCATATATGAGATACTGGTGTGGCAAGCTCAATATGACCCATTCTCTCACGCCTTACAATAGAGCGAGTTACTTCTACTCCGCATTTTTCACAAACAATCCCTTTAAATCTAATACCCCTATATTTTCCACAGTAGCACTCGAAATCTTTTTCTGGGCCGAATATTTTCTCGTCAAATAACCCATTCTTTTCTGCCCTTTGTGTTCGATAATTAATAGTTTCTGGTTTTGTTATTTCTCCAAATGACCAGTCTAAAATACGTTCTGGGCTTGCCAGTTTAATAGCTATCGAATCAAAATTATGTACATTATGTGTGTCTTTTTTTATCATAGTTATTCAGCTACTTAATTAGTCTGATCATTATCATTTTTAAGTTCGATATCTAGAGAAAGTCCTCGTAGATGCTTGAGCAGAACATTGAATGCTGCTGGTGTATGAGGGTGTCTAATACGCTCCCCTTTAACTATTGCATCGAACGCAGCAGAACGCCCTACTATATCGTCTGATTTAATAGTGAGTACTTCACGAAGCGTGTACGCTGCTCCGTATCCGAGAAGTGCCCACACTTCCATCTCCCCGAATCGCTGCCCTCCAGCTTGAGCCTTTCCTCCAAGTGGTTGTTGTGTAATAAGTGAGTATGGACCAATCGAACGCATGTGGATTTTGTCCTCAACCATGTGATGTAATTTAAGGATATACATATATCCAACTGCAATATCTTGCTTGAATTCTTCACCTGTTCGTCCATCTTTTAGCTTAATCTTACCTGTCCCGCTGAAGCCTGCTTTTATAAGTTCTTGCTGGATTTCTTCTCCCGTCGCTCCGGCAAATGGTGGCACAACTGCTTGATACTTCAAGGTATGCGCAGCGAGACCAAGGTGAAGCTCAAGAATTTGCCCCAAGTTCATACGAGAAGGAACTCCAAGTGGTGTCAAAATAATATCTACTGAATTTCCATCCTCCCCATACGGCATATCTTCTTCTGGAAGAATCCTCGAAATAACTCCCTTGTTTCCGTGACGTCCAGCCATTTTGTCACCAACTGAAATAGCCCTGAGTTGCGCAACTTCAATATAAATTTTCTTAATGATTCCTGAGTCAAGATTGTCACCGTTTTCTCGTGAAAAAATCTTCACACCTACAACGCGCCCTTGTTTACCTCCTCCAACACGAAGCGATGTGTCTTTTACATCTTTTGCCTTCTCACCAAAAATAGATCGCAAAAGTCTCTCTTCTGGAGTGAGTTGTGTCTCTCCCTTTGGAGTAACTTTGCCAACTAAAATATCTCCGGAACGTACTTCTGCACCAATTCGTACTATTCCCTCTTCATCAAGGTTTCGTAATTTAACGTCACCAATGTTTGGAATATCGTGCGTTGTTACTTCTGGTCCAAGCTTTGTGTCTCGAACACTAACGCTAAACTCTTCGACGTGGATACTTGTGAATCTACTATCTTTTACTAATCTTTCAGAGATGATAATAGCGTCCTCATAGTTAGCTCCGGACCAAGACATAAACGCAACTTTGATATTTTGTCCAAGAGCTACTTGTCCATTATCACTTGATGAATTGTCAGCAAGCAGTTGTCCTTTTTTAACTTTTTGTCCCATTGATACAACTGGTCGATGATGGAAAGCAGAGAAATCGTTCGTTCGTAAGTAGCTAATAAGTGGGTACTCTCTTTCTTCTTTTGCACCTTTTACTGTGACTTTACGTGCGTCAACATATGTAACTTCACCTGCTTCAGTAGCATACACAAGTCGCCCTGAGTCACGTGCTACCTGCTCTTCAATACCTGTTGAAACGAGTGGAGCTTCAGGCAAAATACATGGAGTTGCCTGCTTTTGCATGTTTGAACCCATGAGAGCTCTGTTTGCATCATCGTGCTCAAGAAAAGGAATCATGGATGGAGCAATAGAAAATGCTTGGTTTGTTGTTACGTCCATAAACTCAATATCCTCTCGTGGAATAAGTGTTGGCTCTCCCGCAATACGTACTTCTACCATTTTTTCTTTAATTACACCCGTCTTTTCATCAAAAGGTGTTGCGGCATGCGCAATCTTTCTCTTTTCTTCTTCAAGTCCGTTTAAATAAATTATATCGCTAGTCAATTTACCGCCTTTTACCTTTACATATGGTGTCTCAATAATTCCAAATTCGTTAATTCGAGCATGTATAGCAAGGTTAAGAATCAGTCCGATGTTCGGACCTTCTGGAGTGTGAATAGGACAAAGTCGCCCGTAATGAGACGGGTGTACGTCACGAACCTCAAATCCAGCGCGCTCACGAGTTAGCCCACCAGGACCAAGTGCGGATAGACGCCTAAGATGCTCGACTTCTGCAAGAATATTTTGTTGACTCATGAATTGAGATAACTGGTTGGTTGTGAAAAACTCTTTAATAGCAGCTTGAAGTGGTCGTGGGTTAATGAATTGTATTGGAAGTGTCGTTTCTGCTTCAACAGTAGACATTCTGTCTTGGATATTTCTTTTCATTCTACTCATTCCAACACGAATTTTTTGCTGGAGAAGCTCTCCTACATATCGTACTCTACGAAACCCAAGGTGGTCGATGTCATCAGCAGTAGCCCCTGGGATGTTGTTGGACGTGATGATGTTTGAAACAATTCGTACAACATCATCGAGTCCTATAGTTCGTCGCTCTAACTCATGGTCGTCAATACTCATTCCAAATCGTTGGTTAAAATGACGACGTCCAACTTTAGAAAGGTCGTATCTTTCTTCACTGAAGATTGATCCTATATGGTCTCGTGCATTTTTCGCAGTTGCTAGGTCTCCGTCTCGAAGACGTCTGTGTATTTCAATAAATGACTCGTCTACTGTTTCTGCATTATCTTTCTCTAAAGTAGCTTCTAGTACAGCTTTAGCTTTTGGATTATGTTTGAATAAATCGAACATATCTTTGTCAAATGTAGCTCCCATTATTCGTAGAAGTGATGTGACAGGGAATTTTCGCTTTCTGTCAATTTTTACATAAATTGCCCCATCTGACTCGCTCTCTATTTCAACCCATGCTCCTCGAGCTGGTATAATCTTCGCTCCGAAATGTGCTTTTCCTTTTAATTCTTTAGTCCCGAAGAATACACCAAAAGAACGTGCAAGTTGTGGAACAATGACACGCTCAACACCATTAATAATAAACGTACCGTGGTCCGTCATTGTTGGGAAGTCTGCAAGAAAGATTTCTTGTTCTTTTGTACCCCCAATGGTTTTATTTTTAAGTGTAACAACTGCACGAAGAGGTGACTCGTACGTTAACTTATTTTTCTTTGCAAAATATTCATTATATTTTGGCTGTCCAAACTCTATCTTTGTAAAATCAAGATCAAACTTCTTTTCTGAATAGTCTTTAATTGGAGAAAACTCTTTAAAGATTTCTTTTATTCCTTCTTCTACAAGAAGACGAAATGAGTCGAGTTGCGCTTCAATAAAGTGAGGGTGTTCGACACGAGACTCCTTGTACCTTCCAAACGTCTTCTTTTCAGATATTTGTAGCATAGCGAATTACAATATAATTAAAACAAAAGAGTACAACACAAAGATAAATCTTCAAAAATGAAGATGCCTAGATGATGTAAGATTATTAAATTGGCTTAAACAAAAGTACGTACTAGTTTGCCCTATTTAGCACATAATATACTTAACGTGTATGAAAAGAATGATTTCGGTACTCAATCGTATCGGAAAACGTATTGAGAGATATAGTACATGAATATGTATATACTGTCAAATTTACGATAATAAAGCCTGTGGATATGCTGTGTATAAGAATACAAATTGAGGCTCGAGCGCTATGCACCCGAGCCTCCTTGTTTTAGACCAGGTCTAACCTGTCTGTAAATTGCGTATCCAGGGGTGTGTGATCCCAACCACTTTTCTGTTTGGCCCCCTTCCTTATCTCTGACCACTGAACAATGCGCCACAGTTAATGCCTGAGGCAACTTCTTTTTTGCCATTGGGCCGAACAACTTCTTCCTTGATAATTAGAGCCCTAGATACTGAAGTGTTGAAATCACTCATTTTTTCGGACATTAAGTCCCCCTATTGGTTACTATAGAACAATAAAAGTATCAAAAGCTTATCACTTAAGACACAACCACTATTCATAACACCATCAGAGTTTATTTTGTCAAATTATATTATAAATCTCTTTTCTTCTTCCATTCTTCTATTTTCTTATGATGTCCTGAGAGGAGTACTTTCGGCACACGGTACTTCTTTCCTTTATATTCAAAAAACTCTGGGCGTGTATACACGTCTTTATTGCTCACCCGCTCTTCTTCAAGTGATTCATACTTACCAAGTACTCCAGGTATCTGTCGTGCCATTACATCAATCATAATAGCTGATGGAAGTTCTCCCCCAGTGAGTACATATGGTCCAACTGAAACCTCTTTTGCTTTAAGAATTTTCTTTACTCTCGCGTCAACACCCTCATAATGTCCACAGATAAATACTATGTGCTTATATTTCTTAACATAGGTGCGCGCTAGCGTATTTGTGAACTGCTCACCACTTGGTGAAAAAAATACTACTAAGATGTTTTTCTTTCGCCCAATAGCTTTCTCTGCTGCTTTTATCACAGAGCCCACCTCAAGTACCATGCCTGGACCGCCACCATATGGCTTTTGATCTACTCGTCTGTGTTTGTCTTTAGTGAAATCCCTTGGATTGTAGTATGAGACTTTTATTTTTTTGTCTTTTTGCGCACGTCCTAAAATAGAGCTGTCTATATAGCCTTCGATACTCTCTGGAAATAATGTGATGATGTGAAAGTTAACCATTAGTTAGTTGTCGGTAGTTTATAGTTAAAAAACGAAAGTCGTGGCTTGAAGATACCACGACTTTTGTTTTTTTTCTACTTTTTGGGTTTAATTTTCTACTTAGAGCTTAAGCTCTTCCATTGCTTCGTCTACTGACTTAGTAACATCAGAAACTTCTTGAGTCTCAGAGTGATCTGCGGACACGATTCCTTGAGAGGAATCGACTGATTGCTCACCTTCTTGAGGAGCTCGGTTTCCACCAGTACCTCCTTCTGGTTCGTTTATTTTAAGATTTACACGTGCGTCGTTTTTCATACCAACAACACGAAGTAGTGTTCGAATCGCTTTAGCTGTATTTCCTGAACGTCCAATAATCTTTCCCATATCTTCTGAGCTAACATCGAGTGTTAGAAGTACACCCATCTCATCAACTACCCTATCGACTTTTACATCATCTGGGTTATCGACAAGAGTCTTAACTACGTACTCTAGAAATTCTCTATCTCTTTCCATAATATCTTTCTGTTATTCTGATAAAACAATTCAAACTTCTTAAGAAAGAAGTCTAATATGCTGTGTTTACTATAATGATAAGTTTACTCTGAGTCAAGTGACTAAGCTTCCTTTTCTGATTCCTTTTCTTTAGGAGTTTCTGAAGGAACGCCTTTTTCATTTACTTCTGGTTCTTCTACTAGAATGTCTTCTTTAGTAGGCTCGTCTTTGGTTGAGGCTTCAGAGTCTGTGGTCTCTTGTGCAACGTCCTGGTCTGTGGACATGATGTCTTGCGAGACATCAGACGCGATTCTTTGAGAGGAATCGTCACCTTTTGGAGCTTCTTCTCCCTTAGACTCTTCGGTCTTTGCTTCGTCTGCTGTAGCTCCTGATTCTTGGGTATTGGAGTCTGTGGTTACTTCTTCTTTTCCTTCTTCGACTTCTTTAATAATAGGTGATTTTCTAGGAAGTACATTAATTTTCTTTCCTTCTATAATTCCTTGTCCTACAAGAATATTATGTACTGTGTCAGACACTTGTGCGCCGTTTGAGATATAGTATTTAACACGCTCTCCATCAATAGAGATGTCGTCCATTTTAGGATTGTAGTTTCCGAGGATTTCAAGATGCTTTCCACTTTTAGGTCCTCTTGTATGCTCAGTAACAACAACACGAAATGCTGGGTCATTCTTACGTCCTATGCGCGCTAATCTGATTATTAACATGGGCTCTAATATACTAGAATACACGCTCTGAGTCAATAATATAAAAAGTCGCGACCAGATTGTCGCGACTTATTAAGTTTGGTTTTTACCTACAATTTAAGGAAAGGAGTTCTACTCAGCTGTTAATTTCTCTTTTAAGTACAGCACTTTAAAATAGAACATGCCTACCAAAAAACCAAACAGAGTCATTAGCAAAGCAATTGCCATAACGCCCAGTTTCACCTCTAACCCATACACAACCTCACACAAAACCCAACTCAAAACAATTACTCCAATGCATAAAAAGAGAAGTATGCACTTAGAATTAAATAATTCTGATTGGTAATTTAGATAGTTATCATTAAAGGTATTCATTAATTGGACCCCTAACGAAACTTGAAAGAATTTACCTGTTTGTAATAATACTGTAAATAATGCCTTGAGTCAAGGTTGTGATATTGATACTTTTATTAAAATTTATGGCACAATAGAGGCTTGTGAATAAACAGCAGGAAAATACAATAGAAGGTGTAATAAGCGTGACGTCACGTGGTATTGGATATATTACAGCAGAGGGCTTTGACGAGGACATAGAAATACCACAAGGCTCACTCAATACAGCATTTAACCGCGATACGGTTGAGGTTGTCCTACTGCCTAAACAAAAAGACGTACGTGCTCAAGGAGAGGTCTCTAAAATAGTGTCACGCGCTCGAACAGAGTTCGTAGGAGTGCTTAAGAAAGAAAATGGACTTTGTTACCTTTCTCCAGACGACAGACGAATGTACACAGACATACTCCTACCAACAGTCTCTAAAGAAGTATCTGATGATACTAAAGTGCTTGTGCGCCTTACTAAATGGGACGACCCTCGAAAGGACCCTGAGGGAGAACTTATAAAAGTACTTGGCAAGAAGGGCGACCATGAGACTGAGATGCAGGCTATTGTGCTTGGACATAGTTTTGACTTGGAGTTCCCGCAAGAAGTTGAGGATGCTGCTAAAGTGATTGGAGACAATCGGAAAATTACTGATGATGAAGTTGCAAAACGCCGTGACATGCGAGACACTGTTACATTTACTATTGACCCTGCTGATGCAAAAGATTTTGATGATGCTCTTTCTTTTAAAAAGATTGATGACAATACCATAGAGGTTGGTATTCACATAGCTGACGTTACTCACTATGTACGTCCAGGAGATGCTATAGACGAAGAGGCCCAAAAACGAGGCACCTCTATATACCTCGTAGACAGAACTATCCCCATGCTTCCCGAGGTGATATCAAACGATGTGTGTAGCCTTAACCCAAACGAAGATAAACTAGCCTTCTCTGCAATCTTTGAGCTAGACATGAAAGGTACAGTATTAAAGAAATGGTTTGGAAGAACGGTTATCAACTCTGATAAACGATTTACATACGAAAGTGCCCAAGAGGTACTCGACACAAGTAAAGGAGATTTTGTAGACGAATTAAAGATACTAGAAAAGATTGGTAAAGAGCTTCGTAAAAAACGATTCAGCGAAGGCTCAATAGCATTTGAGACTGATGAAGTTAAATTCGAGCTCGACAAAGCAGGTAAACCAATTGGCATAAAAGTAAAAGAAAGGGTTGAGGCAATGATAATGATTGAGGACTTTATGCTTCTAGCTAATCGCGAAGTAGCTAAGTTTACCTATGTCCTTAGTAAGAAAAATAGTGAGCGAGACTCTATAGCTATATACAGAATCCATGATGTTCCTAATCAAGAAAAAATAGAGGAGCTTTCTGTATTTCTTAAAGCAATTGGTTACGACCTTGAAGTAAAGAATGGAGAAATAAGTTCTAACAATATCAACCACCTGCTTAAGGAAATCAAAGGAAAGCCAGAAGAACGTCTTATCTCAACAGCAACTATTCGCTCACTCGCAAAGGCTATCTATTCAACACAAAATATTGGGCATTTTTCTCTATCGTTTAAATATTACACCCACTTTACTTCACCTATTAGAAGGTACCCAGACATGATGGTGCATAGAATTATGGCGAGCCATTTAAACGGATCAAAGATACCGGAAGAAGAACTGCAACTATATCGACGTCTTGCTATTGCATCATCTGCACGTGAAGCAGAGGCAGTTGGAGCAGAGAGAGACTCTATAAAATACAAGCAAGTGGAATACATGAAGGAACATGTTGGTGAGACATTTGAAGGTGTTATTTCAGGGGTCACAAACTTTGGAATATTTGTTGAAGAGAAAGAAACAAAAGCAGAAGGAATGATTCGCATGCGCGACTTAGCAGACGATTACTACACATTTGAGAAAAGTGAGTATGCTCTTGTAGGAGCAAAAAAGAAGAAAAAATACCAACTTGGTGATACGCTAAAAATAAAACTAGTTGAAGCAGACTTAGATGCAAAGACTATTACGTGGAAACCAGTTTAAAAAGCTAAAAATATGAAGCTAAATGTCACACATTTTTAAAATAACTTACAACTTTTAGGGAAGACAAGAAAAAATAAATGCCCCAGATACCTGGGGCATTTATTAACGACGTAGAACGAGCGAAATACTTAAATTGAAAACTTAAGTATTTTCGAGTGAAGGAGTTAATATAGTTTTTATATTTTGCTTACCGTATGGTTTTGTGATATAAATCTTGTAAATATTTACTTTGAAGGAGAAGTGTAATGTCCGCCAAAAAGCACATATTACTTTGTGATTTCTGACGAGCCTTTTGATCAAAAAACAGTCGACGGTTTTCGGGATGAGAATTGTCGCCACTGTGTTTCAGTTACAACAGAAACGAGTATCGAAGGTGGTTTTATGACATCAACTCTTATTGAAGTTGATGAAAGGCTTGGGCTTGGCAAGAGTCCTGGAATTGTAGCGTCAACAAAATTAAACGAATCATCAGCCATTATTAAAGTTATTGAAGAAATGGTATCGTCCAGACGATATCAACCTGAATGGTGGTGGCAAGATCCAAATCATCACCATCTACTTCACACAGAAAACAGGAACTAGACTAAAGAAAACCCCGCTCGACATAGTCGAGCAGTTCTTTTTTACTTAATAAGTCCTAATTCTCATTTGCACCAGCTACACTAAACTTGAAAGTGTGTGGTATAAGTTCATGTGCGAAGCTTAGCTTCGCACACTGTTCTATTTTGCCACCTGAACTGCTTCCTCTAGTTTGACTGAAAGGAGTTTGGAGTTTCCGTCTGAACCCATAGTGACTCCATAAAGCACACCTGCCACTGACATGGTCTCGCGGTTGTGAGTTATGAGTATTAACTGCGTTTGTTTTGATAAATCTTTAACCATGGCACTGTACTTGCGGGAATTTACTTCATCAAGAGCTGCTTCTGTCTCGTCTAATACAAGAAACGGTGGTGGATTCACCTGACTCATTGCAAAGAGAAGTGCGATTGATGTCAGTGCTCGCTCCCCTCCTGAAAGCATCTGAAGTCCTTTTATTTTTTTACGCGGAAGCGAAACATTGATATCAATCCCCGCTTCAGTTTCCACTTCATCTATTTCAACATCTTCATCATCAGAAAGCATTAACGTATCTTCTTTTTTCTGTTTCTTTTTTTGCTCAATCACTGTTAGTGATGCACTACCCCCATCAAACAATACTTCAAAGAAATGTTGTAACTCTTTATTTATTTTTACAATACCCTCCTTAAACTTCAAAGCGAGTTTTTCATCAAGGTCAGCAATAAGAGTCTTCAAAGTTCCTAGTGACGCCTCCAAATCAGCAATCTCGCGCTCAAGAAATTGGTCGCGCTCGTTTACTTCGTTGTATTCTTTCATAACCTCTTCACTTGAACCTCCCCCCATATCCTCAACTCGTATCTTTATCTTTT
>VAPL010645668.1_pt1 | contig 16373 bp, 15 predicted proteins | sample 3395061 | NCBI WGS metagenome assembly VAPL01 (sample SAMN08290444, study PRJNA428436) | hydrothermal vent metagenome | isolation source: Deep-sea hydrothermal vent chimney 2 | place: Pacific Ocean: Juan De Fuca Ridge | depth 2182 m m | reverse complement strand
TCCTCGGCATAAACATCAACTTCAATTTGCTCACCAACAACCTTCAATTGATTAATTGCTGCAGGTCTGTACACATCACCTCCAACCAATAATACTTGTTTTGATTTTTTGTTTTTCAAAAAATACGCAAGTTTACCGGAAAAAGTTGTTTTACCAGATCCTTGTAATCCCGACATTAAAATAATTGTAGGAGATCCCTTTAAGTTGATTCCAACTGTTTCTCCTCCCATTAATTCGGTCAATTCATCTTTGACGATTTTAACCATTAATTGACTGGGGTTCAGAGTGGTTAAAACATTCTGACCAAGTGCTTTTTCTTTAATTCTATTCGTGAAATCCTTCGCAATTTTAAAGTTGACATCGGCATCTAATAAAGCCCTTCGAACTTCCTTCAAGGTTTCTGCAACATTAATTTCTGTAATACTCCCATGCCCTTTTAAAACATGAAAAGCTTTATCTAATTTATCACTTAAGCTATTAAACATAATATTATTAAATCAATTTTTTTGTATGAATTTGGTGACTTGCAAAGATAATAAATTAAAAGTTTTATTGATCATTTGATTACTATGATTTAAGGTTATCGTTAAGATATATATTTAATTAAATCTGAAATCATTTCAACTCCTTTGTTCAATTGTTCAATGGATATAAATTCATCGGCTCTATGTGCTTGCTCAATACTTCCAGGGCCACAAATTACAGCTTCAAGGCCTGCATTAGAAAATTGCCCTGCCTCCGCAGCATATGCAACTGTACTCAACCGATCTTGCCTGCTAATATTTTTTATAATGGGTACAATCGATAGGTGCTCAGGGGTGTCGAGTGCCGGAACAGCAGGATGATCAAAAGTAAGTTCGATATCAAAATTTGGATTTATTTTTTTCATAATATCTATTCGTTCCTTGCAATATTCTAGAAACTCTTTTTTGATTTCTTCAATACTGTCTTGTGGAATGATTCTAACATCCCAATAAAAAACACATTTATTGGCAATTACATTTGGTGCAACACCGCCATTTATTTTTCCAATATGAATAGAAGTATGAGGAGGTGTAAATCGGTTATCAATATGACCATCCTCAATCAAAGAATCCATTTTATGATCTAGCCAATTAATTAATTTTGAGGCTTCGTGAATAGCACTTACTTCTTGTTTGATCATACTGCTATGACCTTGTGATCCATGTACGGTTGTTTTAAAAACGCAAATTCCTTTTTGCCCAACAATGGGTTGCATTAAAGACGGTTCACCAATAATTGCATATTTTGGTTTCTCGGGATAATGATTCAATATATCATCTATTAATTCGGGTGCTCCAACACAACCAATCTCTTCATCATAGGAAAAAGCAAAATAAATGGGTTTTTTAAGATTGGCTTTGGTCATTTTTTCAAGATTTACCAAACAGCAGGCTAAATACGCTTTCATATCGCAAGATCCTCTACCATAAAGTTTTCCGTCAGGTTTTTCGGTAAGAACAAAAGGATCTGAATCCCAATCCTGTCCCTCAACAGGTACAACATCCATATGACCCGAAAGAATAAAGCCATCATTTACCGCGGGCCCTATTCTACAGTGAATAGAAGCTTTATTTCCTTCTTTATTTGGCACCAATGTATATTCAACATCATGCTTTTTAAGAAAATTTGTTATATAATTTACAATTTCGAGATTAGGCTGTCCGCCAAGTACCGGAAAGCTAACCAAATCTTTGAGAATATTTTGTACAGTCATTAAAAAAATATTTTAGGCAGGACCCCAGTTTATATAAACACTAAACATTAAAAAGATCCATGAAATTAATAATATAATTATGGTTACTGGGAAAATAAATCGCAACCATTTATCTAAACTAACACGACACATACTAAGCATAGCTATCAATCCGCCAAGAGTAGGATTGATCAAATTAGCTACACCATCTCCTATTTGGAAAGCCAGTATACTAGTCTGCCTGGTTAGTCCGAGCAAATCCCCAACAGGGATCATAACAGGTAAGGTCGCTAAAGCCTGACCACTTCCTGAAGGAATTAAAAAATTGATCAAAGACTGAGATATCGACATAAAAACAGCGGCTGAATACCCAGACATTCCCTCAATTAAAGAAGCTAAATTAAAAGAAATAGAATCACTTATTTGTGCTTGTTCCATTATAACTTTTATCGCAGCAGCTAATCCCACCATAAAAGCCCCCGGAGCACTTATAGCAACATATTTTAAAATTGTTTCTCCTAATTGATAGGCTTTTAAACGAGCAGCTATACCACTTGCAATAGAAATAATAATAAAAATTGCTGAAATATCATTTATATACCAATGGTATGCAAAAATTCCATATAACATAACAGTCATTCCACCTAAAAAAATAACAAGAACTAAAAGATCTTGTTTACTGATACTGTATTTTTGAATGTCTTTTGATAGTAGCAAGCCTGATACACTAACATCTTTTGTTAAGGATAGTTCTTTATTTCTTTCAATTTTTTTAAAGTATCTCAAATTGTAATATGCCATCACACTTAAACCGGTAAAACATAGAATACTTCTCAATAGTGCTCCCGAAAACATGGGTAAATCAGCTATTTTATGACCAATTCCTACAGTATATGGATTGATTGGTGACAATCCAAAACCAATAGTAATGGCACCTACACTCATTCCTGCGGCTAACATGAGATCACCACCAATAGCCAGACTTAAAACAGCTGCAATAGGAACAATAGCAATATTGTTTTCATATCCAATAGCAACTCCGGCCATCCCAAAAATATAGGTCATGAGAATAATAAGAATATATTTTTTATCCTGCCCTAAGTATTTAACAATACTACCAACAACATTTTCAATCATTTGTGATTTTTGCAAAACCCCAAACATGATTCCACCTGCCAATACTACATAAATAATTTCTGCTGCTCCTTTGAAACCCAGGGGGAGGGCTCTAAATAAATCCATAAAACCTGTTGGGTTAGATTGAATTATTTTAAAAGTACCGGGAATAACTCGCAATCGACCATTTATTAATTCACGTTGATATTCTCCAGCTGGTATAACATAAGTTAGACCCGCAACAGCAATCATAATTAAAAACAATAAAACAACTGGATGAGGTACTTTGGATAGCCAATTTTTTTGCATTACTTTCATTTTAAAGTTTTTAAAAGTATTGAAAAAAATGGTATTATAGAATCATATATGATTTAATTTTCTAAAATCAGGTCTTTTGTGAATATTATTAGATATCTGATTTTTTAAATTTGATAGAAGTTGTATTCACACAGTATCTCTTACCTGTTGTGTCTTTAGGACCATCATCGAAAATATGCCCTAAATGCCCACCACATGATGTGCAAGTAATTTCAGTTCTAATCATGCCCTGACTTGTATCTGATGTAAATTTTACAGCACCTTCAATAGCATCGTCAAAAGATGGCCAACCACAGTGAGATTCATACTTCGTGTCTGATTTAAATAGTTGTGCATCACAAGCTGAACAATAATAGGTTCCTTTTTCAAAATGCTTGGTATACCCAAAGTCACCAGGTCTGTCGGTACCTTTTTCACGCAATACAAAATATTGTTGCTCTGTTAGAATTTTCTTCCACTCCTCTTCTGTTTTACTCACTTTTAAATCTGTTTTTGAATTATTTTGTGCTTCTATGGTAAAATTAAGCAATATCAAAAGTATTACAATTAAATTTTTCATTTTATAAAATTTATTATTCTTTGGATAATTTGACTGTTCTTAAAAATCTTATGATGACCCAAACCATTTGTAATTAGAAGTTCACCATATTTAAGATTTTGACGAATTGCCAAAGCACTACTTACGGGAACAAATTTATCTTGACTATCATGAATAACTAAAGTAGGAATATTTACTTTATTCGCTACTCTATCTGCAGAAAAACTATCTGCTCCAGCATGATGTTTCTCCTCAAATATTCTTTCTAATTTTTTAGCGATAATAGGTTTTAAGTTGACTTTTTTTATTTGAATTTTGAAAATTTCAGAAATCGAATTATCAGCTCCAATGGTAACCAGTTTTTTTAAATCCAATCCATTGGCTACTGAATTTAAAAGAACAATACCACCCAACGAATGACCTATTGCTGCTTCAAACGGACCATATTTTTTATTAATTTCATCAACAGTGTCAATAAAACCTGTAATAGAGGTTCTTTTGCCTTCTGCCAAGCCATGTGCAGGTGCATCAAATGAAATAACCATCATTTTGTTTTCTAAGATCTTGTCTGCTAATTGTACCAGTTGTGTACCTCTTCCTGCCCAGCCATGAACTAATAGAATTTTCTTTTTGGAATATCCGTAAGTATAAAGCATTACTTTTTTTTGCAGGTTTGGAATTTTAATTAATTCTGATTTAGCACTTTTACGCATCATTAATTCTCTTTCGGGAGCTGCAAATCTTAAAGGAGTTGAAAAAATTCGACTTGCAAATAGGGCAGCTAAATTTGTTGAAAAAAATTGAAGTATTTTTCCAGTAAGAACAATAACTTTTGGAATTTCAAAAGAATTTCTAATAGGGATAGATTTTTTATTTTTACTCACGTAGTTAATATTCGTAAAGATTCTTATTTTTTTTAATAAAAGTAGTGAGATGCGAATTTAGTAAAATAATATCCTCAAAAAAAATAAAAAAATTAATTCCATTGAAGAAATATTAAATGTAAAAATATTGTAAATTGTTCATCTTTAATATAACTAACTCAAAAAGATGCTTAAAAAAGGGGATAAAAAACTAATTAATAATTGGGCATTTTACGATTGGGCAAATTCTGTTTATTCGTTGGTTATAAGTACGGCGGTTTTCCCAATTTATTACGAAACCGTTACACAAACTGATAGTGGTTTAGTTACTTTTTTAGGCATGCAATTCAATAACACATCTTTGTATAGTTATGCCTTGTCCTTTTCCTTTTTGGTGGTAGCTTTTATTTCTCCTCTTTTGTCGGGTATAGCCGATTATGTAGGGAATAAAAAAAGTTATATGCAATTTTTTTGCTATTTAGGTGCTGTTTCGGTCATGATGCTTTATTTTTTTCAAGGAGTTGACACATTATGGATAGGTATTTTATTTTCAATTTTAGCAAGTATTGGTTTTTGGGGGAGCCTGGTATTTTACAATGCTTTTTTACCGGAAATAGCATATAATGATCAACAAGATCATGTAAGCGCAAAAGGTTTTATTTATGGATACATCGGGTCTGTAATATTATTGATGATCAATCTAAGTATGGTCATGAAACCTGAATGGTATGGTATAACCGACCCAAATTTAGCACCGCGAATATCTTTTCTAACAGTAGGTGTTTGGTGGATTGGTTTTGCACAAGTTACCTTTAAGAGTTTACCAAGTAGTGCTAAAACCTTGAATAAAAAAAGAAATTATATTTTCAAGGGTTTTTTAGAATTAAAAAAAGTGATTTTAGAAATAAAAGACCAACCAATTTTATTAAATCTATTGGCATCTTTCTTTTTATTTAGTGTTGGGGTACAATCGTTTATTTTGCTTTCTACGATATATGGATCTACAGAATTGGGCTTATCTACAAGTAACATGATAATTGCCATAATTGTTATTCAATTTTTGGGTATTGTAGGTGCTTATTTCTTTGCGGGTTTATCAAAAAAAATAGGTAATATTTTGACATTAAAAATCACAATTTTTATATGGCTATTAGTTAGTTTGAGTGCTTATTTATTAGATAAGGATGACCCGGATGTTCAATTTAAATTTTATATAATTAGTTTTTTCCTGGGATTGGTACTTGGTGCTATTCAAACCCTGTCGAGATCTACCTTTTCAAAATTGATTCCTGAAGAATCAAAAGATCACGCTACTTATTTTAGTCTTTTTGGTTTTACCGAAAAAATTGCTATTGTTTGGGGTACGTTTATATTTGGAATAGCTCTAGAATTTACAGGATCAATGAAATTATCTATTTTACTTCTTTCTTTGTTCTTTTTTGCTAGTTTCATAGTTATTAGTTTTATGAAAAAAACCCAATATGTAAAATAAATAAATTGTAATAGTATTTTTTATGTAGTAAAAATTCAGTTAAATGAAAAATAATTCTTTCGATTTTATAATTGTAGGAGGAGGTATAGTCGGAGCTGCAACGGCCTATAAATTACAATTAAAATATCCAAAAAAAAATATTGCAATCCTTGAAAAAGAAAAAACCACTGCATTTCATCAAACGGGTAGAAATTCTGGTGTAATTCATTCCGGAATCTACTATAAACCCGGTTCATTAAAAGCTATCAATTGTAATAATGGAAGAGATCAATTGGTTGATTTTGCAACTAAAAATAATATTGAACATTATATTTGTGGAAAGATAATTGTTGCAACCAAAAGTAAAGAACTGCCAATTTTAGAAAGTATATATCAAAATGGTATTAAGAATAAAACCAAAGGAATACAATATTTAAATGATAAAGAAATAAAAGAAAAGGAACCATTTATTGAAGGAATTAAGGCGGTTTGGGTACCAAGTGCAGGTATTATTGATTATGCAGAAGTTACTAAAAAATTAGTAGACAAGCTCGGTGAGATCAACCCAAAAAGTAAATTATTTTTAAATTACAAAGTTGAAAATATAAACCGAATGAAAAGTGGTTTAATTGCACAAACAGATAAGGGTGATTTTAGTGCAGAGAAAATCATTTTCTGTAGCGGATTGCAATCGGATAGAATGGCTAAAAGAGATCATTTAAAAATTAATATGCAAATTGTAGGGTTTAGAGGAGATTACTATAAAATGAAGAGACATGCCAGAAGTAAAATAAACAATTTAGTCTACCCGGTTCCAGATCCAAAATACCCCTTTCTGGGAGTACATTATACTCCCATGATAAATGGTGATGTTGAATGCGGCCCAAATGCGGTATTTACTTTTAAAAGAGAAGGTTATTCGAGAACCAGTTTTAGCTTAAAAGACACTTTCCAAGCCTTTGGTTTTATAGGAACATGGAAACTATTTTTAAAAAATTGGAGGAAGGGAGTTGAAGAATATAGGAGAGCCTTTTCTAAAAATCTATTTGTAAAAGAATTACAAAAAATGATGCCTACAATAACACACAACGACATAGAATTTTCACGATCGGGGGTAAGGGCACAGGCAGTTGATATTCAGGGTAATATGGTGGATGATTTTAAAATAATAAACAATGATGGAGTTGTACATGTTTTAAATGCACCATCTCCGGCTGCAACTTCTTGTTTGTCAATTGCAGACGAAATAATATCTAAAACCTTCAGCGTCAAGATTACATCCAATGATGTGCAAGGCGATGAAGGTGATTGCTGTTATTATAAGTAATATTATTTTAACGAAATTATCTATTCTTCTTTTTGAATATGAATATCCATCTGTGGAAATGGAATTTGAACTCCAGATTTATTAAATGCATTATATACATTTTCATTCATATCGAAATAAACACCCCAATAGTCATCAGAATTTATCCAAACTCTAAAAGTTAAATTAACAGAGCTGTCTGCCATTTCAGTAACTCCTATAAAAGGGGCGGGATCGGATAAAACCCTCTTATCATTTTTAGCTAAATCTATTAAAATTTCTCTTGATTTATCAACATTTTCGCCGTAAGCAATGCCTACAGAAATATCTACCCTTCTTGTTGGTTCGGTAGAATAGTTTACCATAGAATCGGTCGAAAGCCCTCCATTAGGAATAATTATGGTTTTATTATCTAAATCGGTAAGTATGGTATTAAAAATTTGTATCTCTTTTACCTTACCTTTATGACCTTGAGCATCTATTAAATCTCCAACTTTAAAAGGTTTGAAAATTAAGATCATTACACCACCTGCAAAATTTTGCAAGGTACCCGAAAGAGCCATTCCAATAGCTAAACCTGCAGCTCCCAGTATGGCAATGAAAGAAGTCATTGCTACTCCTAACATGCTGAGTACACTTATTACCAATAAAACTTTTAATAAAATACCAATTACACTTAAAAGAAATGGCTGGAGAGAGGCATCTACTTTCTGTTTGTCTAAAACTTTGGCAAATACATTTAATAATTTTTTAATTAGGATAGAACCTATTATCCAAACTACAACCCCACCTAATAACTTGGGGCCATATTGATAAGCTACATTTAATGATTGATCGAAAAGTTGATTTATGTCAAAATTCATATTTTAAAAATTTAATGGTTTTATATTTTGATTCACCAAAAGCTACAGCTTCTTGGTCTAAATTATCGATTATATTTTCGTTTGATGCCCTTATTGTATTAACATCCTGGGCGATCATAGAATATAAACCAAATTTAAAAAAGCAAATATAAGAAAATACATGATTAATTTTTATTAGTGAAACTAAATTTTGAGGCGTTTTAAAACGAGATCAAAATGGTTAGTTGAACTAATCCTGCTTTTTTAGAGGGATTGTGATTAACCCGCCTTGCCGGTGAGTCAGTTACCTCGACCCTTGGGTGAATTCCTATAGTTGAATTCAATAAGTCAGCTTACGAATGTGGTTTAATACCTTTTATTTTTCTTTGAAAAATCACCTATTTAGCAGGAAGTGTTTCTCTTTTGACTTTGGCTATTTTTCAGACCTGTCAGGTTTTTACTTACCCACCTTTTGCTGGGAAACCTGACAGGTCTTGGGGCCGGTTTAGAATCCATCAGTCCATTTCTACTTTTAGGATTTTCGAACCCCACCTTCTAAGAAGGCATGATTTTTACTTCAATTAAATAAAACCAACTAAATTAATATATACTTAAAGAAAAAATTAAATTTGTAGCAAAATCAAACTAATTGACCCTAAAAAAATATACTTCAGAATTTAAATACAATCTTTCATTGGCCATTCCAGTAATGATCGGTCATTTAGGGCATGTGTTGGTTGGCTTGGCAGATAATATAATGGTAGGTCGTTTGGGAGCAGCACACTTGGCTGCAGTTTCTCTTGGTAATAGTTTTGTTTTTATCGCCTTTTCATTGGGGATAGGGTTTTCATTTGCTATTACGCCCTTGATCGCTGAAGCGGATGGTGAAAAGGATTTAGAAAAGGGAAGAAGAATTTTTCAGCATGGATTATTATTATGTACAACACTTGGAGTAAGTATGTTTTTAATTTTAATTCTTGCTACGCCTATATTAAAATATATGGATCAACCTCAAGAAGTGGTAGAATTAGCCATTCCTTATTTAGAGATAGTTGCCTTTTCTATGATTCCTTTAATGATATTTCAATCGTTTAAGCAATTTACAGATGGTTTGGGGCAAACCAAATACGGAATGCACGCAACCATAATTGCAAATGTTGTGAATGTGTTATTAAATTTTGTATTGATTTACGGATTATGGGTATTCCCCAGATTGGAATTGGTTGGGGCAGCGTATGGTACTCTATTTTCTAGATTTGCCATGCTATTATTCATAATATTAATTTTAAATGCCAAAAGTAAATTCAAACCTTATTTTAAAAGACTCCAATTACAGGAAATTAAAAAGAGTATTTTAAAAAGTATAATAAATTTAGGTTTTCCCACAGCCTTGCAAATGTTTTTTGAAGTAGGTGTTTTTGTGGCTGCGGTATGGTTGGCAGGAACAATGGGTACAATTGACCAAGCAGCAAACCAAATTGCATTAAATGTTTCGTCTATGACCTTTATGATTGCGGTTGGATTAGGTGTTGCGGCAACCATTAGGGTGGGTAATCAAAAAGGTCTTCAAAATTACAAAGATTTGAAAAGAATAAGTTTATCTATTTTTTTACAAGTATTTATAATTGAATTTTTTTTCGCCATAGCCTTTATTCTGTTTAAAGATATTATACCTATGGCATATATTGATGATGCTTTAGTAATTGAAACGGCTGCATCATTGTTATTAATTGCAGGGTTATTTCAATTGTCGGATGGATTCCAAGTTACCGTGTTAGGCGCATTAAGAGGTTTACAAGATGTGAAAATTCCAACTTATTTAACTTTTATATCTTATTGGATAATAGGTTTTCCAATTAGTTATATATTGGGAATAGTTTTAAATTTTGGTTCGCAAGGGCTATGGATTGGCTTGTTAGCAGGTTTAACAAGCTCAGCTATACTATTGTATTTAAGATTTAGATATCTAACACAAAAATTAATTGAACAAAAAGAGTAATGGGAGTAGTTATTCAACAATCATTTAAAAATACTTTAATCCTGTTTATTGGTTTCGCCATTGGTGGAATTAACGTATTGTTTTTATACACTCATTTTTTAGAAGCAGAATATTATGGCTTGGTTACCTTTTTGTTATCAACGGCGAACCTTATTATGCCTTTGTTGGTATTCGGGATGCAGCACACGATTATTAAATTTTTTTCATCCTATACAAAAAAAAAGGATCGCGATAATTTTTTAATTATTGCATTAATTTTACCAATATTGATTATACTTCCTTTGGCATTTCTAGGTAGTTTTTTTTATGAATATATAGCAAATATATTATCTCAAGAAAATATCATTATTAAAAAGTATACCTATCTCATTTTTTTAATTGCATTATTTATGGGTTATTTTGAGGTGTTTTATGCGTGGAGTAAAGTACAGATGAAATCAGTTTTCGGTAATTTTATTCGAGAAGTTTTTGCGAGAATATCTGTTACTTTTTTATTGATTATGGTTTATTTTAATTGGTTGAGCAGCGAGCAATTTATTTATGCCATCACTCTGGTATATTTCATTAGAATGCTTATTATGAAGATTTATGCATTGAATTTGTATATGCCTAATTTTAAGAATGTTATTTTGCCATCAAATATTAAGGAAATATTATCCTTTTCCTTTTATATCATCATGGCAGGATCTGCAGGGAATATTTTATTGGAAATCGATAAATTTATGATTCCTCAAATGGAAAATATTGCCCAAGTTGCCTATTATGCTGTAGGTGTATATATTGCTTCAGTTATTGCAATTCCATCAAGAGCCATGCAACAAATAACAAATCCAATTACTGCTAAAGAACTTAATAATAAGAACATGAAGGAAGTCGAATCTTTGTATAAAAAAAGCTCGATAAATTTGCTAATAATTGGTGGTTTGTTCTTTTTGCTTATTAATGTAAACATTAAAGAATTGTATCTATTGATCAATAAGCCCGAATACTCAGTAGGTGTATATGTTGTTTTACTAATTTCTATTGCAGAATTGATTAAATTATCTTTAGGCACTAACGGAACTATTTTAACTAATTCTAAGTATTATAGAATGCTATTTTATTTTTCTATTGCTATGGCTGTGAGTGTGATAGTTTTAAATAGAGTTTTAATATCATATTTTGGCATTCAGGGTGCTGCATTGGCAACCTTATTGGTAGTCATACTATTTAGTCTTGTAAAAATAATTTATGTAAGGAATAAGCTAAAAATGCATCCATATAGCAAGAACACAAATAAAATTCTTATAATAATTGTATCGTTGTTTGTGGTATTTTATTTTGTTGAATTGCCTATAACCACTTTTCTAAGTATTTTAATAAAAAGTAGTTTACTGGTATTTGTATTTGTTTTTCTAATCATAAAATTAAGGCTTTCAGAAGAAATTAATAATTTATATGACAAATATATATTAAAGAAATAATCAAAATTATATAAAACTATGCAATACATTTCGCATTTATTTTTGGGCTTTATCATGGCATTTATTAGCTTACTTCCACCGGGGATGCTTAATATGACAGCCGTGAGAACAAGAATTGAAAAAAATAAAAAAGATGCATTATTATTTTCTCTTGGAGCTGCTTTAATTGTTATACCACAGGCGTATATCGCTTTAGCATTTGCCAAGTATTTTGTAAAACATCCCGAAGTAATTGATAGGCTTACCATTGCCGGAATAGTTGTCTTATTTGTCTTGTCAATAGTATTCTTTTTGCAGGCTAGAAAAAAGTTTAAAGGCGAAGGAAAAAAAAGAAAGGGAAATTTTATTGTAATAGGTATGTTTATGTCTGCTATGAATATGTTGGCAATTCCATTCTATTTAGTTTTAAGTTCTATTTTAGAAAAAAAAGAATTGCTAATAATGGACCAACCTTATATTAGTATATTTGTTGCTGGAGTGTTTTTAGGTGCTTTGGCATTATTTGTTGTTTATGTATTATTTGCGGCATTAATTGAGAAAAAAGCACAATTTATTGCTAGAAATATTAATTATATTTTAAGTCTATTATTCTTAGGATTAGGAATTTTGACATTATTTAATTTTTTGAAGTAATTATTTTATTAAATTTGCGACATATAAAACAAAAATTTTAATGATTTCAGCGATTACCCACAACCTTGAACGAGGTGTAAAGTTATTAAATGCGATTAATGATAAGGAATATAGTGATAATTCGGTTGCTCCGTATTATTCAAGTATAGGGATACATATGAGACATATACTTGATGTGTTTGATTGTATTTTTGAAGGATTAGCAAATGGAAAAGTTAATTTAGCAGCAAGAAAAAGAAATGAATTGGCAGAATTACATGTGAATTTTGGATTGATTTATTTTGACGAAATAATTAAAAAATTAGAAAGCTTAAAGTCAGAAAATCTGGATAAAGTTGTAGAAGTACAAGATGATTTAGGATTAGGTGTTGTAACGGCAAATTATACATTGGCTTCTGCTTTAATCCAGGCACATAGCCATGCTATTCACCATTTTGCAAGTATAGGTTACGTAATTTCACAATTGGGAATAAGCTTACCCGATGCAGACTTTGGTTATAATCCAACTACCCCAAGAGATAATTTAATAAAAAATTAAAATTCTACTTTATTTAATTTTTTTAATTTTCTTGAATATCTCTTTAACCAAATTATATTTTTGAAAAAAGGGATAAGCTTAGGATATTCAATTCCATTTTTCTTATTATTTATCATGGCTATTTTACCCATTATTTTCCAATGCTCGTTTAAGGTTTTTACCGCTTTTATAAAGGATGCATTTTTATCGGAAGCATCATAGATATGTGTTGGCTCTGAAATAATACCATTGACCTCTAAAATTTTAAAATCTTCTTTTTTCAAAAGTTTTTCGAAATTTTTAAATTTAATATCTAATCTTCCATAATACCAACCGTCAATTCTATTGCCAATTTCATCTATAAAATCTTCTAATTCTTTGCTAATAAGATGACTACCATTTAAAAACTGAGTACCTTTTGAATGATTCCCTATAAAGGTTAATGTTATTTCATGTCCTTTATCGTATATCAAATTCATTCTTTCCTTATGAATAATTTTAAATAGATCGACGTAAAGAAAAGCTCTTTTATCTTTATTGATTAATTCAAATAAAGTACTCTTTCCATCACCTACAACAGAAATAAATTTTTTATCGGTAATAGAGGTTATTTTCCCTTTCTTTTCCCCTGGTATTCTGTAATAAAAGACCCCTAATTCATTTGTATACGGAATAAATTCTTGAACAATTATATCTTCATCTACATGAGTAAAGTAATTGATCAGATCATTTTTTGTATCTATTTTTTTTACCAAATAGCCGCGAAAACCAATATCAGGTTTAGCAATTACTGGATAATCTAAATTAGTTTTATTAAACAGCTCCATTTTTGTTTCAATAGAATCCGTTTTCAAAACCAAAATACCTTGAGGTCGATATTCTTCAGGAACTAATTTAAGGGTTTCAAATTTTGATTCTGTTCCGCAACCCGAGTACAAAATACCGGGATTTGTTGTTATAAAATGAGCAATATGACCGGCTTTTATTGCTCTGATTAAGAAAAAGGGGATCAAAGGAAAATAATAAGCCATGGTTGGCCAATGTTCCCATTTTGATAATCGAGTATATAATACCTTCCGTCTCACGGTCTTAAATTTTTATTTTGGTCATTTTATTTGACGGAAAATTTATCAATTCTTAAATTTATTTTATTTGGCAAAAAGGGCTTTTAAAATTATACGAAATGCTTGAGTAACAAGGCCTATGGTTAGAATGGCTAGAATACATCCCAATATCAAAATCAAATAATTATCGCTTTTACTAACAGCCTTAAAACCAATTGTAATTAAAATAGGTGAAATAAAAAGTAGGGGTAAAGCAATAGCCAAATACTTTATTCCTTTTTGAAATATGGACTTTGATTTTTTGGATTCAAAAGTTTTTTGTTCTGTATTTTTATTAGTCATTAGAATAATTACTTAAAAGAACTAATATAAATATAAGAATTGAATAAATGATAAAATCAAATAAAAAAGCTTCAATTTTAAATTGAAGCTTTTTTATATAATAACATAATTTAGGCAATTGCTTTGTCTAAATTTTCTTTTAGTGCATTTAAAAAATCCTGCGTATTCAGGTAATCTGATGAGGTCATTTTCTCTTTATGTATTAGTAATGCCAGATCTTTAGTCATTTTTCCACCTTCAACAGTATCTATACATACCTTCTCTAAGGTATGGCAAAAATCGATTAAATCTTGATTCTTATCCAATTTCCCTCTGTGCTCCAGTCCTCTTGTCCATGCAAAAATAGAAGCTAACGGATTAGTTGAAGTTTCATTTCCTAATTGATGTTGGCGAAAATGCCTGGTTACCGTTCCATGAGCAGCTTCCGATTCAACAGTTTTCCCATCTGGAGTTACCAAAACCGAAGTCATTAAACCTAATGAACCAAAACCTTGTGCCACAGTATCAGACTGAACATCACCGTCATAATTTTTACAAGCCCAAACAAAACCACCATTCCACTTCATAGCGGCAGCAACCATATCATCGATTAAACGATGCTCATAAGTAATTCCAGCATCTTTAAATTTTTCAACAAATTCATTTTCATATACTTCTTGAAAAATATCTTTAAACCTGCCATCATAAGCCTTTAAAATAGTATTTTTAGTACTCATATATAATGGCCAGCCTTTTTTTAGGGCTTGTGTAAAACTAGATCTTGCAAATCCATATATAGAAGAATCAATATTATACATTGCCATAGCAACACCATTCTCTTCAAAATTATAAATCTCAAAAGTTTGCTCTGCACTTCCATCTTCCGGTGTAAAGGTCATGGTTAATTTTCCTTTTCCCTTAGTGACTATATCAGTTGCCTTGTATTGATCGCCAAAAGCATGTCTTCCAATACAAATTGGTTTGGTCCAACCTTGAACATAGCGTGGTACGTTTTTCATTATAATTGGTTCTCTAAAAATTGTTCCTCCAACTATATTTCTAATAGTTCCATTGGGTGAACGCCACATTTTTTTTAAGCCAAATTCTTCAACTCTTGCTTCATCCGGTGTGATAGTTGCACATTTAATTCCAACTTTGTATTTTTTGATAGCTTCGGCAGCATCAATTGTTACCTGATCATCTGTTTCGTCTCTATACTCAATTCCCAAATCATAATATTTGATATCCAAGTCTAAATAGGGTAAAATTAATTGGTCTTTTATAAATTTCCAGATAATTCTGGTCATTTCATCCCCGTCTAACTCAACAATGGGATTGGCTACTTTTATTTTAGTCATTATTTTAATTTTTAATTGCTGCAAATATACTAAACGTTGTTAAAGTAATAACTGATAAAAAACATAAAAACAAATTTTTTACAATAATGTAAAAAGAGAAAAGAATTCTGTAGATAAAAATAAAAAGCCATCAAAAAAGATCTCTTTTTCAATGGCTTTTACAATTAGCTTATCTAACATTTAATAAAAATTAAACATTGATTTTTGCTTAAAATAGGATCTTAAATGCTAGTAATCATCTACTATCTCTATTTTTTATCTGAAAAAAAATTATACGATGTGCTAAACACTTCAATAAAATTTTTAAAACAGAATTTGGAAACAAATCCAAATGCCCTCTTTTATACAAAACAGTTTTCATAACTGTATTGGGGATTGTCTTATATAAAAGTATTGACTATCACAAATTTAAGAGAAGAGCCGGGCAAGGTGGTTATTTTTAGCGGTAAAATTGTAAACAGTATATTAACAATGTTTATTAACAAATGTTTATAAGCATATAAAAACAATACCCATAATAAATTTGACTTCATTATGGGTATTTGCCGAAACATTTTGCTCTTGTTACATTCTTCTTAACACCTAGATGTTATGAAAATCATAACTTTTGCTAGTTATTTCTTACAAACACACTTGCAAATTATTTTAAATTATATGAACCTAAGTCCAAATCATTTTAAATATTTTAACCTGTGCATTCATTGTGTATTTCATCATCTTTAAATCACTCATATTTATGCTAAATACTTAGTTCATTATTAGTAAGATCACTACATACACGTTAAAGTTTGGAACTTTAACAAATTTGAACCTAAATTAAATAATTAAATAATTTTTATCGATTTGC
>VAPL010200669.1_pt1 | contig 16407 bp, 13 predicted proteins | sample 3395061 | NCBI WGS metagenome assembly VAPL01 (sample SAMN08290444, study PRJNA428436) | hydrothermal vent metagenome | isolation source: Deep-sea hydrothermal vent chimney 2 | place: Pacific Ocean: Juan De Fuca Ridge | depth 2182 m m | reverse complement strand
TAAGATGAAATTATTAATCATAACTCAAAAGGTGGATGAAAATGACGACGTTCTTGGTTTTTTTCATCGTTGGATAGAAGAGTTCGCGAAGCATTGTGAGCAGGTGACGGTTATTTGTTTGTATGAAGGTGAGTATCATTTACCTAAAAATGTAAAAGTGCTTTCTCTTGGAAAGGAAGAAGGAGTATCACGACTTACTTATCTTTCTAGGTTTTATAAATATATTTGGCACGAGCATAAAAATTATAACAACGTATTTGTGCATATGAATCAAGAGTATGTGCTTCTTGGGTGGAGTTTGTGGAAATTATGGAACAAGAAAATATTTTTGTGGAGGAATCATGCCAAGGGTGATTGGATGACTCACCTCGCAGTACTTTTTTCTGATAAAGTATTTTGTACTTCTCCTCAGTCCTTTACGGCTAGATTTAAAAAAACAAAAATTATGCCTGTCGGGGTAGATATCGATTTTTTCAAACCGGATTCTTCTGTACAGAAGAAATTCAATTCAATTTTATTCTTAGGTCGTATTGCTCCGGTCAAGAATGTCGATATTTTTGTTGAAGTATTAAAAGAGCTTAAAGACAAGGGGGTAGAATTCTTCGCAACGATAGCTGGAGGTTCTTCTAGTAAAGACATAGATTATGAAAAGATGATTCGTGATAAAGTGTTGTTGTGTGGTTTGGGTGACAGAGTGACATTTACAGGTGCTGTGCCCCAAAAAGACACACTTAAATTATACAGAGAGCATGAGCTTTATGTGAATTTAACTCCGTCTGGTAGTTTGGATAAGACGATTTTTGAGGCCATTGCCTCGGGTCTTAAGATTTTGACCCTCAATACTTTTTTTGTAGGCAAGTTGCCTAAAAGTTGGATAGCAACAAATCCCCAGGATTTAGAAAGTTTGGTTCTTAAGATTAAAAATAATCTTATTGATTCTCATAATTACAACTCTGACTCTCAAGAAAAGATTTTGATATTCCTTGAGAGGCATAATTTAGAAAACTTAATGAAAGAACTAATGGTGATTGTTGCTAATAGTTTAAAATAAAGACTAATGAAATTAATCTATCTGACTTCTAAAAAATTTCCGTCTTCAAAAGTTGACCCTTTTTATGTAAGATCAATGGCGGAGGCATTCACTGGACTTTTGGGCCGGGATTTTCTGTTCCTTGTCAGGGGTGATGTACCAGATCAATTGAAGTATACAAATGCTAAATCTGTGAAATTACCAAGACGCTTTAGAATTATGTTCTACTTCCTGTGGATGCCTGTTCTTATTGTATTGCGCAAATGGAGCAGTCGAGGAATAATTTTTCTTTCCTATGATCCTTATCTATTGTCAATACTTATATTTTGGCGAAAAATTTTTAGATTCAAATATTCTATCTGTTCTGATTGGCACCAGCTTTTTGATGACTGGAGAGATAAATATGTTGCGTCAAATAGCGATTACTTGGTTTCTACATCCAAGAGATTAAAAGGGCTTCTTTCTTCTGTCTGCGGTGTTGATCCAAATAAAATATTAGTTGCTTATGGTGGTGTAAGTACGAGTCCTTTTATTGAAAAATTAAAAATAAAAAAAGTAGATATTAGGAAGAAGCTGAACTTGCCAGAGGATTCGTTCTTGGTTGGTTATGTTGGTGGTTTTAGAAGTGTGGGAATGAAAAAAGGACTTGATACGATGATTAAAGCTTTACCGTGTTTAGACGAAAAGATAATGATGGTATTTGTTGGAGGATCTAAACAACACATTGATGAATACATGACACTGGCGAAAGAGGAAAATGTTGAAGACAAGTGTATTTTTGTGGAAAAACAATCATTTGAGAAAGTTGTTGAATACGAGTTGGCTATGGATATTCTTGTTATACCATATCCGGATAAACATCACTTCAGAGATTATGGTTTCCCAATGAAGGTGTGGGAGTATATGGCTTCGGGACGTCCGATAGTATATTCAGATTTAGAAATTATAGGTGAGGTGTTAAAAGGAAGGGCTACTTCTTTTCATCCTGATGATGCACATAGTCTTGCAAAGGCTGTTTTATCTGTGTATAAAAATGTAGAATTAGCAGAGGGAATCGCAAAACAAAACTCCAAGGATGTTGAGGCTTACACTTGGAAAGCAAGAGCTGAGAATATGTTAAACTTATACCAAAATTAATTATTATGTGTGGAATATCAGGATTTAATTGGAAAGATGAAAACAAAGTAGTATCAATGGTGCAAACTCTTACGCACCGTGGTCCGGATGCTGACGGCGTCTTTATTGATGATGGGATATCTCTTGGACATAATCGGCTCAGCATTATTGACTTGTCAGAGAATGCAAATCAACCGATGTTTGATAGTTCGCGGGAACTTGTAATTGTTTTTAATGGAGAGATCTATAATTTTCAGGAGATAAAGAAAGAACTGCAGGGAGGATATAAATTTAAGACGAAGAGTGATACAGAAGTAATTCTCGCTGGATATAGAAAGTGGGGGAAAGATGTGGTGTGTAAGCTCAATGGTATATTTGCTTTTGCTATTTGGGATAAGAGTAAGGAGGAACTTTTTTGCGCTCGAGACCATGCGGGGGTTAAGCCTTTTTACTATTTTTGGGATGGAACGCGTTTTATCTTTGCTTCAGAAATGAAAGCTATTTTAAAACATGATATACCTCGCACCTTAAATAACGATGCATTCAACTACTACATGCGAGTACTTTATGCACCAGAACCAATGACTATGATTAAAAATATTTATAAGTTACCCCCTAAGAGCACCCTAACTCTTAGGGGTAAGAATATTTCTATCTTAGAGTACTGTGATCCTGAAATAGAAGTGGGTCCTCTTTCATATAAAGAAACTAAAGATATTTTACGAGAAAAGGTCATAAATGCTGTTGGTAGACAGCTTGTTTCTGATGTGCCTGTTGGGGTTTATCTCTCTGGAGGCATAGACTCTAGTGCTGTGTTATTCTCAATGACAAAGTTCAACAAAAACATTGAGACTTTTTCTGTTGGTTTCGAGCTTGGTGAAGAGGAGGAAAAAGAGAAATTCAATATCGACCTTGAACTTGCTAAAAAGACTGCGGACTTTTTTGGAGCCAAGCACAATACACTCTTGGTTTCTGCTCATGACGCACGTGATTTTTTTGAGGAGGCAGTATCTCAGTGCGATGACCCAATATCCAATCCGACATCTGTGGCAATGATGCTTTTAGCAAAGTTTGCCAAGAGTAAGGTGAGTGTGGTTTTGACGGGCAGTGGTGGAGATGAACTTTTCGGTGGTTACGATAGATACAGAATTGCTCTGGCGGCGTATTATTACAAAAAACTACCAAGTTTCTTGCGGGCAGTGGGGAATAAACAAGCAAGGATTTCTAAGCTGGATTATGAAAATGAGATTGATCTGTTTGCACAACTCTTATTTGAAAAGGACGATAAGCTTTCCAAGGTAATTCCTAGTTCAATTTTTAAGAGTGATGTATATATTAAAAAATATTTTCAGGATAGATATTTTTCTCAATGCAAGGGTGACCCAGCAAATTGTTTTATGATGGTTGATCAAGAAAGTTGGTTACCAGATTATTTCTTTACACTTTCTGATAGAATGGCTATGAGTGGCGCTCTTGAAGAAAGAGTGCCATTGGTGGACAAAGAGCTGGTCGCTTTCTCGAAAGTCATCCCAAGGTCTTATAAACTGGATTTATTTAGGACAAAAAAGATATTAAAAGATGCTTTCAAAGATGATTTACCAGATTTCCTTTTCAGTCAGCCGAAGCGCGGCTGGTTTTCACCGGGGGCTAAGTGGCTTCGAGATCCATATTTTGCAAAATTTGCCAGAGAAGTGTTGTCTCAAGATTATTACGAGGGGACTAAGGAGCTTTTCGATTGGTCTAATGTGGAGGAAATGCTAGATAAGCATATAAGTAAAGAAAAATACAACTTAACAATTCTTTGGGCCGTTCTTACTTTTCAAGTATGGGCAAGGAAATATCAAATAAAAATATGAAAATAGACAATAAAAAACAAAAATTGCTTGACTCGTTTCTTTCTTGTGTGCTGAGGCACAAGGACTCTATGCAGTGCGTGAAATTTGAAAAGAGTAAGCTGAAAAGAGCTGTTTATGGTCTCAAGAAATTCGGTTTTTCTTACGTTTTGTATAATTTGTCAAGATTTAGAGTACCTGGACTTTTTGGAAGTATTTATAGTAAACTTTTCTTTGGTAGAAAAATGATTTGGCCTGTTGGAGATATTACCGCGAATGTATTTTCTATGTATGGAATCTCGCCTCATAAAAGTGAAAAGAGACTAACTCTTTGGATTATAAAAAATCTAGACGATTTTGAAATTTTTTATGATGTTGGAGCACACTTAGGGTATTACACGGCTCTTTCTGAGGAGGTATTAACGAAAGGAGAAGTGCATGCATTTGAAGCGAATAATAAACTTTGCAGATATCTTAATAAAAATTTCTCTAGTTCAAAAAATGTTCATATTTCATGTACTGCTATCGCTGACTCTGTTGGAGAAGTTGATTTTTATGATGCAACCAAAACAGAAGACAGCTCGGCTAGTTCTCGATTTAATTTATTAGAATTGCATGTTGCTCCGTCTAAGGTTATTGCAACCACTCTAGATGAGTATGTGAGGATAGGTAATAAGGCACCAACCATAATAAAGATTGATGTTGAAGGTGGGGAGTATGATGTGATTGTCGGGGCATCGGAACTTATAAAAAAATACAAACCTCGGATTGTTATGGAAGTTTGGGCCGGAAAAATGGGAAGAAAATATTCTGATAAGGCAGTTAAAAAACTACAGGAGTTTGGATACAAAGCTTTTTTACTGAAAAGTGATGGTTCTGTCTCTGCGGATTTTGTCAATGATCCAGTTGGAAGTATTTCAGATTCTTCAAATGGCGCTCGGGATAATTTTTTATTTTTAGTAAGATGAAAAATTTTATATGCTGAACGTCTGAATTCCTATAGAAGAAGTATATGAAGAGTATGTGTACAAAAACGGGTTAAATTTAAAAAAGATAATGAATAATAATTTTTATAAAGAAAATATAAAGAAAATTTTTACAGAAAGTAAAATCGTTATTGATATTGGTGGTGGTTTAAGAATTTCAAAAGAGAAAGGGAATTGGTTTTCAGAAGGTAACGCTTGGATTGAACCACTTCTTGAAAAAGTGGAATATAAAATAATGGATCCTGTAGATACATACAACCCTGACATAGTCGGTGATATTCATAATATGCCCTTTATTGATGAATCTCAAGATGCAATTATCTGTTTATCTGTCTTAGAACATGTTGAAGATCCTATTCGTGCCGCTCAAGAACTTTACAGGGTGTTAAAATCAGGAGGACAACTTTTTGTATATGTACCATTTCTTTATTATTACCATGCTGAAAAAGGATATTATGGAGATTTTTGGCGATTTACCGAAGATTCTTTGCGCTTCATGTTTAAGAATTTTTCTCATTTTGAAATTAGACGAGCACGTGGAGCTATTGAAACGTGGTTTAAGTTAAGCCCATTTGGTCGTTTTAGAGTTGTTTTAAATTTTTCACGATTTCTTGATAAAGTTACAGGAAAGGACAAGAGCAATCAAACTAGTGGATTTTATGTTTTTTTAATTAAGTAGTATATGAGAATCCTTTATATTGCCAATATACGAATACCAACAGAGAAAGCGCATGGAATTCAAATAATGAAAATGTGTGAAGCTTTTGGAATGCAAGGTGTTGAAGTTGAGCTTGTGGTTCCGTGGAGGTTTAATCATATTAAGGATAATCCTTTTGTTTATTATGGAGTAGTAGATAATTTTAAAATCAAAAAAGTTTTTTCAGTTGATCTAGTTAAATTTGGGAAAATTGGTTTTTGGGTTCAGTCTGTATCCTTTGCTGTTTTTTCTTTTTTGTACGCTGTGTCTAAAAAAGTTGACGTTATATATTCAAGAGATGAACTGCCACTTTTTTTCTTAGGTCTTTTAAATAAGAATATAGTATATGAAGCACATACTCCTAGATTTAATTTTATTATAAAAAGGTTTAATAAGATTATTGCAATTAGTAATGGTCTGAAACAATTTTATTTAGATAAAGGTGTTTCAGGCAATAAAATAATTGTTGCTCACGACGCAGTAGATATTAAGGAATTTGATATAGATGTCTCAAAAGAAGAAGCACGAGAAAAACTTAATTTACCTTTGTATAAAAAGATTATTCTATATACGGGGCATCTTTATAGTTGGAAGGGTGTAGATACTCTCGCGGAAAGCTCTAAGTATTTAAGTAAGGATAAGATAATTGTCTTTGTTGGAGGTGTGAATAGTGATGTGGTAAAGTTTAAAGAGAAGTATAAAGATGTGCATAATATTCTAATTCTGGGACAGAAACCGCATAAAGAAATAGCATATTACTTAAAGTCGGCAGATGTTTTAGTTTTGCCTAATTCAGCAAAGAGTAATGTTTCAAGGTTGTATACATCACCTATGAAATTGTTTGAGTATATGGCAAGTGGAACTTCGATTGTGGCTTCAGATTTACCGAGTATTAGGGAGGTTTTAAATGAAGAAAATAGCACCTTAGTCGAAGCTGATAACCCTAGAGTTCTTGCAAGTGAAATAAAATTAGTTTTAAATAAGGATAACAAGAAAGCTCTGGAAGATGTAAGACAATACACTTGGGAGAATAGAGTGTTAACTATATTAAAATATTTAAAAAAATAAGAATGGAACGTTTTACTAATTTATTATTAATAATTGCTGTGTTTATAGGCTCTGTTGTTAGAGGGAAGGCAATTGGAGTTTCTTCAAGTCCAAAAAAGATTATAGTAGTACAGAACGCAAAGCTTGGGGATATGGTGTGTACGACTCCAATTTTTAGAGCAATAAAGAGACACATCCCCGACGCACGTATTGTGGTGATGGGAAATAAAATAAATAAGGAGATTTTGTCTGGAAACTCTGATGTTGATGAGTATATAATATTTGAGAAAAGATTTTTTAAATTGTTAAATATAATAAGAGGACATAATTTTGATTTCGGGTGTGTTCTTACCCCTGACAGCTATGCATTTTCTCTTTTGTTTCTTGGTGGAGTGAAGGCGGTATCATTGCCAATAATTAAAAATGGATATAGTCCATTGGAAACAAAGACATATAAAATAATACGTAAGAAAGGAATTTTAATCTCGCATCATATGAGTTCTTATGCTCCGCGGGAATACTTGAGACTTCTTGAACCTCTAGGCATTTTTACTGAAGATACAACTAAACACCTTACATTTTCATTTGAGTCTGACGCAAAAGCTCAGGAATTATTTAGTCAGTACGAAGATAAGATACTTATAGGTATTTCATTGTCTGCTGGGAATAAAATAAAAGAATGGCCTGTAGCTCGCTTTGCTAAAGTAGCAAATTATATAGTATCAAAATATAATGTGGTAGTTGTTATAATTGGAGGTCCAAATGATATGAGGTATTCAGAGGAGATGAGAGATAATCTAAATAAAAATGTTCAGTATATTAATACAACAGGAACGCTATCTATTGATGAAATGAAAGCTACTATTGCTAAGCTCAATTTATTTATATCCGTTGATACAGGGCCAATTTATGTAGCCGAAGCATTCGAAATTCCTACTATTGATATAGTTGGACCTATGGATGAGATGGAACAACCTCCGGTTGGTCGCTTACACAAAGTAGTGGCATCGTCACGTAAGACCCCGCAGATTCATATAATGAATGCTCGACTATATGATAATAAGGAGGCGCGTAGACAAGTTGAATCAATAACATCTACTAAAGTAATTACTGAAGTAGATTCTTTACTACAAGAATTAAAAATTGTGGTAGGATGATGGAAATGATATTAAATCATTTAAGCTAATAAAATAAGATGAATCCTCAAATGACGCAAAAAGAAATCGCGATGATTGAAAATATATTATCATCGTATGGTTCACATATTGATATTTTAGAGTGGGGGAGTGGCGGTAGTACGGTATATTTTGCGCAATTTTTGCGTAACAAAAAAATCTCTTATACGTGGATGAGTATTGAATATAACAAGGTCTGGTATGAGCGAATTTCTGATATCGTGAGAGACGATAAAAATATTAATCTGGCGCTTTTTAATGTTGGGAATACGGAGTTAAAACAACGTTACACCACGATGGAAGAATACATCACTTACCCAGCAACTCTAGATAGGAAATACGATTTTATTCTTGTTGATGGTCGAAAACGGCGTCGGTGTTTGCTCGAAGCAAGTAAATTGCTAAAGCCTGGAGGTGTCGCTATTTTGCATGATGCACGTCGGACTTATTATCATTGTGCTTTTTCTGAATATCCGGATGGCCGTATACTTCTTCGGACAGGTCTTTGGCAGGGTAAATTGGAGAATCCAGGTTTTATCCGCATGGTTATAAATTTGATACAGTACTGGTGTTTTAGAGTTTATACGTTTTCGTTTCGTTTTCGTCCTTCATCTTAATGAAAATATTATTTTTACAAGAGGATTTTCCACCGCAGAGCTTTGGAGGAGCTGGGATTTCTACATATGAACTTGCCATTGGTATGAAAAAGGCTGGTCATGAGGTTTTTGTCATTACAACATGCAGGAAGGAAAGCGATGTAGGAGAATTGGACTATCACGGTATCACTGTCTTTAGAATAATGAGCGACTATCCAGCAAGATGGCGTGCATATGTGAGTCTTTATAACAGACCGGTAGTTCATCAAGTAGAGAAATTATTAAAGAAAATAAGACCAGACGTGGCACATGCTAATAATATACATTTCTACCTCTCTTACCATTGTCTTAAGATTGCGAAACGGTATGCTAAGGTGGTCGTGTTTACCGCTCGTGATGTGATGGCTTTTAATTTTGCAAAGTTGGAGACGAAGCAGTACTTGGAAAATTTTGATTGTCGTACAACATGGCGCGATCATCTTAAACAAGCAAAAAAGAGATGGAACCCATTTCGTAATTTCTTTATCAAAAGATATCTCAGATATGCAGACAAGATTTTTGCGATAAGTAATGCTCTAAGCAATGCTCTGGATCAGAATAGTATCAATAATGCTAAGGTGATATATAATGGAATTGATATCAATGAGTGGAATGTCAATTCCGTTAAGGTATCTCATTTCCGGGTGAAGCATGGCTTGCTCAATAAAAAAGTACTTTTATTTGGTGGGCGATTAAGCGAAGCCAAAGGTGCACTAAAAGTTCTTGAAGCTCTGGCACAGATAGTTGAAGAAGTACCTGATGTCATACTTTTGATTGCTGGCAGTATTGACGAGTATGCCGAGCGAATGAAAGAACAAGCAGAGAAATTGAGTATAGAAAAACATCTGGTTTTTACAGGCTGGATTGAACGAGAGGAAATTAAGATTGCATATGCTGTTTCTGATATTGTGTTAATGCCATCTATTTGCCTCGATGCGTTTGGTAGGGTTAATACAGAAGCAATGATTTCTAAAAAACCCGTGATAGGTACTTGTTATGGAGGAACCCCTGAAGTCGTTGTTGATGGAGTAACTGGATATATTGTGAATCCTTTATATCCGGAACAAATTGCTGATAAAACTCTTGATTTACTTAAGAGTCCTGAAAAAGCGGAAAAGTTTGGTCAAGCTGGGTATGAGAGAGTAAAGACTAATTTTAGTTTGGAAGACAAAGTAGCAGAGTATATTGCTGAATATAAAATATTACTAAAGAAGAAGGATGGTAATTTTGATTAATTTACTGAAATAATGGAAACCTCACAACTTAAAAATACAGTGCTTGTTGTCTTTGGAAAGGATTTTCCCACTAGGTGTGTATTAAGATGGAAGTTTGACACTATCGTAGCGAATAAAATGTTCCGAAAGAATGTGGAAGCTCTGGGTTGTCAGTTTGTTGAAATTGAGACGCTTGTTGATCCCGGGAGTATATATGAAGCAAGCGCTCTTGCAGAGGATCTTTCCCGCCTCACTCTTCTTGATAACACTCGTCTGTCAAAATCTTTTATCTATAAGGGCTATGAGCTGTGGTGGATACACTACCATGACCTATTCCTTTATTTTTGTTTGCCGTATACACAATATAAAAGGTTGCTTGAATATCTGAAGAGTTTTCACAAAGTGTCTTTTTATAGGCCTCCATACAAAGCCCTTTTCTCTTGTTACTTCAAAGGTTATGGAAATGAGTTTGATGTTCTTTATGAGTCAAGATTAAAAGGTTCGTCAATCCTTCCTTTTGGAGTTCTCATTCAAATTCTCCTTACTTTATTGTCTATACCTATACTCATGGTGCGCAAGCGTCGCGCAATGCTATTTACTGGTGATAAATTTGAAAAATCCAAGGACTATGATTTTAGAATGAGATTTATATATGAAGAGTTGAGACAAAAGAATGTTCCTTTTGTTGAATTTATTCGAAGTCTAGAGTCTTGGAAAATTGTACTTGGGCATGCCGTAAAGAGAAGGAGACCGGTAATTTACTCCGAAGCCGTTGCTTTTGTGGGACGTTTTGTAAGTGTTATTTCTGGCGGACGATGTTGCGCTGAACAAAAATTTGGAGCTCGTACATTTGCTTCACAAACAGATCCAGAAATGCGATTTAAACTACTCGTTGCAACTCAGTATCTCCTTGATGTATATGCTGATATATGGGCGATACGGATTATGAAATGGATTTTACATACTATCGGCGTTAATGTGGCGTTAATTCCTGCGGCCACAGAACGTAATTTTCATAGTGTTTTTGGCTGTAAGTTAAACAAAATACCTACCGTAGGTATTTTGCACGGGATTGCTTCCCGTAATCATGTCATGTACGATTTTTTACCAGGCTTTAACGGTGAAAAAATGTTATCGGTTGATTATTATGGTGTCTGGAGTGAATGGTGGAAAGAATATTATATTAAATACAGCAAAGCTTACAAACCTGAACAGCTCTACGTTTCGGGCCCCATGCGACCACTTCAGGTGTCAAAAGAACCAGAGGTATCTAATCAACAAAGCGGGCTCGTGCGGGTGCTTTTCATTTCTGAACAGACTGCTACTCCAAGTGAAGTGATGTTATATCTTCGTGAACTTTTAGACAGGCGAGATATAGAGTTGACGATAAAGTTTCGCCCCTATCATGATAGATTTGAGAAGTGGCTTTTAGAAAATGAACCACAGATTTTAAAATTACAACATATACGGATTATTAAAGGAGGAATGCAAGAAGCGATACAAAGTGCCGATGTCACAGTTGGTTGTCGAAGCACAGGAGTACTTGAAGCATTATTGCAACTCAAAGTACCTCTTTTCCTCTGTACGCAAAAATGGGGTGATTATTACGGCATGACTGAATCTAATGAAAGCCAGTGTCTCTTTGTTGAAAATCCAAAAGAGCTTATCGAGAAAATCAAGAGTGCAAGTGATATTCCACGTGGGCTCATTATTGATTTGCGCGAGCGGTACTTTGGAGATCCATATAAAAATGGAAGTAAATGGGCGGTTGACAAGATGGAACAGTTACTAGAAAGAGCCAGTAGGTAATTTTTTCTGTTAAAGGAACTTGACGGTGCATTGCTACGCAAAACAAAAAATAGTAATAATTAGATTCAAAAAAGTGCGTTGCCAATAATGCTGTGCATATGAAGAATCCCAACGGGTTCTTTGTCTTTTCCTACAACAAATAGAGTTGTAATTTTATTTTGTTCCATAATATCTAGAGCATCTTTTACAGTTGCCCCAACGCAAATTGTTTTTGGTTTTTTTGTCATTATTTGTTTAGCCTGTGTTTTTTCGAGCATTCCTTTTTGTTTTTGCATTAGAAAACGTCTAATGTCTCCATCTGAAATAATCCCAACCAATGCTCCTTTTTTGTTTGTAACACCTGTAATGCCGAAATTCTTTTCAGTTATAATAGATAAAACAGTTAGAAACGGAGAAGTGGTCGGTGTCACAGGAAGCCCTTTTTTTGTTGTCATTATTTCTTCGACGGACATAAGAGAAAGCCCCAGAGTGCCTCCTGGATGAAATTTTGCAAAGTTATGTGGCTTGAAGTGGTCTGGTGAAGTGATAGCGGAAGCAAGCATATCTCCTACAACCATTGTCGTGGTAGTTGAAGCCATTGGTGCTAGTCCAAGTGGGCATCCTTCTTCTTTTACTGTAATTTTAAGAATAGCATCGCTAACAGATGCTAGAAGAGAAGATGGATTTCCCGTAATCGCAATAACTTTTACAGGGAAAGCTTCTTTAAAGTATCTTACTACTCTGTTTACCTCTGCGGAACCACCAGAAAAAGAGATTGCTATTATCACATCATTTTCCCCAACGGCCCCAGCATCTCCATGAAATGCTTCAACAGGATGTATGAAAACAGCATGCTGACCCAGACTTGTAAGTGTCGCAGCGATTTTCATACCGATAAATCCTGATTTACCAACCCCAGTAACAATAATTTTCCCGCTTCTGCTAGATAAAAATTTTACTGCTTTTGAAAAATCTTTTCCCTCGGTAAGTTCACTTAATTTTTTTACAGAAAGCATTTCACTGCGAAGAGTTTTTTGCGCTCTAGTTTTAAAATTTTGTTTTTTCATAGGATGTTCTTATTAATATCAAGTACATTATACTCTACTTTAAATAATAAAAAAGGACCGGAATAATTCCGGTCCTTTTGATTTTTTGTAAAAAGCATCGTGTGTATGTACACGTCGCCACTTGAATTATAGATTGTTTTAAGGAGGTTGTCGGAGTGATAAATACACTACAAGTAAAATAAAACTCCAGACGAACTGACCAATAAGCATCCCAGAAACTGCTTGTATTAGATGTTCTTTCCCTCCAGATTCGAACGTGAACAGCGCTGTCCCCATTATTTTTACGGGCACTACGGCTAGTAATCCCGCTATGTATGGGTTAGTGTTTTGTACGAAATAAATAAGAACAATAACTATAATTGTGAGAATGAGCGAACTCATTTTACTGCCTCCTTGAAAAGTACATGATTTTTAAATACTGTAAGCGATAATACTGTTTTTTCTATTTTTGTCAAATTTTAGTTCCTACATTCTGGTTTGTGATTCAAGGTATTTTAAGAAAAAGTGGTACTACGTATGTAGTACCACTTTGAAAATTTAAAACATCCTTGTTGGTTGTTTTTAGCTCTCGTCAATTTTAATTGGAATCATTGAAAGAGGGGAACTAAAGCTTGTTTTTTCTTCCGAAACCTCAATATCAAGATTTTGTGGAAGATAAAGTCGCTGATCCTTTTGTAGTCCACTTTGTCCTAGTGGGGGAGTCAGACATGCCTTACATGGTGAGCCTAATACAGGATCCATACTTTGCTGTCTCCAGCTTTGTAGATGAGCTCTTCTGAAAGCGCGATATTTTTCATGGTGCCAAAGGTCCATAAAAGTAACATCAGGATCAAGTAAATTCCCAACAGCAAACATTGGAGTCTTTGGTCCATGGTCAAAAGCACAAACATGCATATTACCTCTTTCGTCAATTGCACAGAAGGTAAAGAGGATATGACATGGTACAGGTGGATGAGGATTTGCTTCACGTCCAGGGTTTCCAATAGAAACAGTCCAACCATCCTTGATCTGTTCGGGGGAAAGTTGCTCATCATCTATGTTGTAGCTTGTTAATCCGTACGTGTTAACACCCCATGCTTCCAATTTATCCAATACTGGTCGCATTTCCGTTTCCCGATTTGGGTGAAGTCTGATCCATGATGCAGATAAATCACATCTGTGTCCAGTCTTTGCTTCAATCTCGTCACGAATTTCGACTACAGAATGAATATTATTCATAACTTTGTTGAACATATTTGATCCAACATGAGATATGCTAACCAGTTCCGGGCCGTCTTTTGCGAAGACAGAAAACTTTAGACTGTCCATACCGGCATTTATGCATCCCCGAACCTTTTCTTTGGTTGCGAGAGAGCCGTTGGAGGTGATAAAGACTTTTTCAAATCCTAACTCTGTCTTAGCGATGAGTATCGTGTCGGATAATTGTTTGTCCGTCATAGGCTCACCCCAAAGGAAAAGACCTATCTCTTTTATTCCAGCATCGGCAATTTTTTGCATAACGATTAGTCTGTCCTCAAAAGGCATAACATAACCGCCTTTCCCTCCTTTGAATCCGTCTCTGGCTTCTCTTGTGTAGCAAAAATCACAAGCAAAATTGCAGACCCTCTCTAGTCCAAATTTCATAGCAAGAGGTGGTGGAGGTGTTTCGCTGAGGTGTTCTGTTGGGATTGAAGCAATTCTGTCAATTCGTTTATCTATAGCCATGACATTCTCCTTGTGAGATGTTTAAGTTGATGTTTATGTAGAATGAACTTCTGGTGTCAGGCTAACACAGGTATGTATATTTATCAATATACATATACTATTTGTCATTTCCGCATAATTAATGTCATACCTGAGTAGTTTTAGCATAATATCTTTGTTAAAAATTAACAAATAAAAACAAAGATATTATATAGCAAAAAACAACAACTATGACGGAGAAAGAATCAATTAGATATAAGATTTAGATTATCACTATTTTGGACATCTAGATCGCCACATGGTTATGTTGACTAGCACACTTATAAATGAATTTAATACATGAGCCATCACGAGCCCAAGTAGTCCACCCCAAACTCCTAGCACCGTGTAAAGCAGAATAGCTACAATGCTGTTAATTATTCCTTTTATAAAAATCTGACGTGACATTTTCTGGGACTCAAATAGAAGACTGATGTAACGGTTAGGCATTGCGAAGATGAAGCTTACTGCCAGAATTTGTGAGTAAAGAACTCCTTCCAGATATTGTGGTAGTAAGTATTTAAATAGGTATGGTGTGATTAGTATGTAAAAGAGTGCTATTGTGGCGCCGGTAGACATGCCCTGGAAAATTCTTCTATAGAAGACGGTATTGATTTCTTCGGGTGTTTTGACTGCGAATTTTGGGAATCCTAGGCCAACCCAGTTTTTTATATATGATGTTGCTCTATCTGGTACAGCTTTGGCGAGAGAGTATGTTGCAAGCTGAGCTGGACCCCAGAAGTGAGCAAGAATAATTTTGTCTATCTGTGCAACAATCGGACCCATGATTCTTATAAAGCTTAGATTGCGACCGTATTTAAGAGTGTCTTTTATTGTGGTTACTGTTGGTTGCTTGAATCTGCGCAAAATAAAAATATAAAAGAAGAGAGTTGCGGCGAAGGTCGTAATCGCATAAGCAGCGATGAGCCATATTACTTCTCCGCTTAATAGAATGGCAGTTAAAGCACCTAAAACATATATAGAGGTAGATATTACATTTGAAATACTGGCTATTTTGAACTTTCTCTTACCCTCAAGATAGGCCCCGTAAGTATTCAAGGCGAGAGTAGGGGGGACGAACACCCCCAAAATAAAGAAAGATGTTGCGAACAGGACGTCACCATTTATAAAATAGTATCCGCCGAGGATCCAGAAAGTTGCGAGCATCAGTAGATTCCACTTAAGCTGATATTTAACAGAAGCTTTTAGTGCACCTTCACTCCCAATCGCTACAGCTCTTGCAACCGCACTGTTCATTCCAGTAAGAGTGAAGATATTTAACACTCCAGCTAGTGAAAGAATATATTTATATGTCCCGTAGGTTTCTTTTGGTAATAAATTAGCAAAAGCAACTATTAAAACCAAAGAAAGAATAGTATTAATAGACTGACCAGACGTTACCCAAAAACCACCTTTGGCAAGGTACACCATGTCTATTTTTAAAAATTTTTCGCTTTTGCGGAGCAGGTTGTATGTTTTTGTACGTAAATTGTTCATTTGTTTAGTATTTTACTAGATTTATAACTTATTTGATAGCACATTGGTTTCATGCAGTTTTTATATGGTTTTTTAATGATTATTATGATATATTCATTTTAATGAATATACAAAAAATATTACGTTATGCACTCCTTGGTGGAGTTTTTATTATTCCATTCATTCCACTTTTTGTAGCACAGGAAATGTTTTTCCCATTTATAACGGGGAAGAATTTTGCTTTTAGGATTATCGTTGAGCTTCTTGCAGGTGCGTGGGTGGTGCTTGCGTATTGGGACGCATCATATAGACCAAAATGGTCGTGGATTCTTGCTATGTTCGCCACTTTTGTTGGAGTTATCGCAATAGCTGATTTTTTTGGCGAAAATTCACTCAAAAGTATATGGAGTAATTATGAACGAATGGAAGGTCTTATAGGTCTCGTTCATTTGTTTGCATATTTCCTAGTCATTATTTCAGTACTTAAAACAGAAAAGCTGTGGATGCGGTTTTTTAATGTATCACTCGGGGTTAGTGCGCTAATGGGAATTTACGGATTGTTTCAGTTGTCTGGAGTTTTAGAGATCAATCAAGGCGGCGTGCGTGTGGATGGTACATTTGG
>VAPL010876774.1_pt1 | contig 16408 bp, 12 predicted proteins | sample 3395061 | NCBI WGS metagenome assembly VAPL01 (sample SAMN08290444, study PRJNA428436) | hydrothermal vent metagenome | isolation source: Deep-sea hydrothermal vent chimney 2 | place: Pacific Ocean: Juan De Fuca Ridge | depth 2182 m m | reverse complement strand
CTTGGTTCTTCATGCATTTACCCGAAACTGGCACCACAACCCATGAAAGAAGAACATCTGCTAACAGGCGAGTTAGAACCAACAAACGAATGGTATGCCATAGCAAAAATAGCCGGCATTAAAATGTGTCAGGCATATAAAAAACAATATGGTTTTAATGCTATCTCACTAATGCCAACGAATCTTTATGGTCCGGGTGATAACTTTAATCTGGAAAACTCGCATGTAATGCCCGCATTGATTCGAAAATTTCACGATGCTAAAGAGCAGAGCAAAGTTAGCGTCGAAGTGTGGGGGACAGGCACACCCAAACGAGAGTTTTTGCATGTGGATGATATGGCCGATGCAACTGTGTTCTTGATGAATAACTATGATGGCGAACAGTTTGTAAATGTTGGTGTGGGCAACGATGTTTCTATTAAAGAGCTAGCTGAAATCGTTAAAGAAGCTGTGGGTTTTGAAGGTGAGTTGACGTTTGATAGCAGTAAACCGGATGGTACGCCAAGAAAGTTACTGGACGTTACAAAACTGGATCATGCAGGTTGGAGAGCCAGTATTAGTCTACACGATGGCATAGAAAGCACTTATAGATGGTTTCAGGATAACATTGATAAATTTCGCACTTAGATAGAAATAAGCCTAAGTCTATTTTTTCGGTGGAATCTACCAAACGGGATATAGAAAATAATATTTTATTATCACACTAACAGTGTTCTGACGAATATTAAAAACACAGTAAAATAACATGTGATAGGTTGAGAGTAGTTAGAAACTTTTGCGCGGTGGTAGTAACGAATGCAACATAAATACCTGAACGCCTGAGTTTTTACAACAGATGAAAAAGATGCGTCGAAAATAATGAATCGTATAACAGAAATGATATTTTACATGTGGATTATGTCACTGCCATTCTATCAGTTCTCTATCATAGGCACTTTATCACTTGATAATGTTCTTGGCCCATTATTACTGTTGGCTTGGTTTGTTGGCAGGCCGAAGCTAGACCCTGGTACAATAAATCAACAACCAAAAGTCATTGCTCTTTCAGGATTCATATTAGCGCTATATTTTTTCTCTCATGTACTAACATTGGTTATATCGGGGAATGTAATCTGGAAAACAATATATATACTGGTTTCTGATTTGACATATTTCTTCGTACCACTACTTTATATTCGAAATATTAAGGTTCAGGAGAATACCCAGAATTTTATCGTGTTAATAACACTTATTGGTGCTACTAGCGCATTTTTATCGGCAATAGGGGTAATAAATCTGGAAGGTATTCGTTACTCTACCTCAAGAGTGGCTATAGAAGGGTTGGATCTCACCAGAACAGTAGGATTATTTTCTGTATATGGTGATATGGCAATGCTAAGTTCTTTTGCAATAATGATGGCTATAACAGCTGGGCGTGATAAATTACTGTTTATCAAACGCACAAATATTTTAGTTGTTGCTGTATTGTTTGTAATTCTCCTTGGTCTGCTGGGGGCTCAATCACGAAATATGGTTCTTACTATTTTGATATCTGTTGTAATATTTGTGGTTATTACTAAACTATCTAAAAAAGGAGTTACCTGGATACCGAAGTTCTACACTACGATCATGATAGGTGGTATAGGTATAGTCATTATACTCACAGCTCTTTGGCAACCAATTTTCAATATGGTGTCCGGATGGGGCGGAGAACAAGCAGCAGGAACTGCGTTTGGAAGACTGGAGCAATATAAATTTGCATTGAATTTAGTTGGCGATAACCCGTTCGTAGGTGTGGATTCGCAAATATACGAAAAGTACGCGGATCTGATATCTGGAATTCACAATATGTGGCTTAAAGAACTCGTGCAGGGAGGTGTTTTTGCGGTTTTGGCATTGGTGTGGTTGATTGTTTATTGTTTGAGAAACGCGTCTAAATGTTTGTACCAAAACAGGGATGACTCAACAGCAAAAATCAAAATAGCAATGATGTTTGCGGTACTTGTTTCTACACAGTTTAACCCCTCAGGGACATCTATTTTTTGGTTTGTATTAGGCTACTCTGTTGCCATTGTGCCTCTTTCTTTAACCCCGGGTAATAATGGTCAAGTGCCAAATAAAAGTGGTGAGAAATCGGTGAAGGCTCGCCAACATGTGCGTATTTTAAAAAAACGCGGTAGTGCTGCTTAGTAACCAATGTGATTGAAGAGAATTGTGTGTTCACTGATGAATAAACTGGCTGCGTTCTATTTTCTTATGATGATTTTGCCGCGTGTCGTTTATGCTACTGAGGCAAATAATATTGTATCAATTCATGCAGGCTCACCTGTAGATGTAAGCAGTGATCTTGTTTATGAATCTATTTCAGGTTCAATGATTGGCTACAATGCCCCATTGGGAATATCCCATATCACTGGTGGTGACTATAGTTCCCCCAAATTGATTAAAGCGATAAAAAAATTGCCTGTGTCAGCAATACGTTATCCAGGTGGAACTGTCGCGAACTTTTTTGATTGGGACTCGAAGACTCTAAATAAAGTAGCAATAGGGAAATCAGGGCATAAAAAAATGCAGCGCCTTTTGAAGAGAGACGCGTCTAAAAATAAACAGTTAACGTACGTTAGTCTGGATTCGTTTTTAAAAATTAACACTGATATTTCCTCAAAACCTTTTGTGGTTTTGAATCTATATACATCTAGTGTCGAGGAAATAAAAAAATCTATCGATGAAGTGAAGTCTAAATACAAAGGTTCCGTATTTTGGGAGTTGGGTAATGAGCTTTCATTTAAAGCGTACGAGAGTAAATATACAAATGTGAACGGCTGGAATGCTGAGATATATAAAAATATTTCGGATCAAGTGTCTGTGTATATTAAAGAGAAGTATCCCAATGATTTTGTTGGGATTAATGTAAGTGAATCGGCACTTTACAGGCAGCCAAAACCGAGAAATCTAAATGGGGTGGAACGCGAAAGACTTTTGTGGGATAACCTTGTTGCGAATATAGCAGACTATGATGCTGTAATAATTCATCCTTATGTTTATCTAGATAGAAAAGTTATTTCTCAAATTAGTGATATTGAGTTTAGCGATGCCCCAGTGCTTGTCACATCTAGCAATGATGATGCAATCTGGCGATGGCTTTTTGCAAGTGCAGCAAATTTGCCTGCGTATTATATTGACAGAATCAAGGAAAGATTTCCCGGCAAGAAAATTTGGATTACTGAGGTAGGGATAACCGGTGACCGTGATATATTGCACAATAGTGGTTCAATGTATCGATTATTATTCAATGCTTCGTATTATATTTCATGGATGCGTTATCAATCAAACTTGACTGCATATTTGTATCATGGTTTATTTATTGGCGATTCTAATAATGCAGTATTGTATAAAGATTATTCATATACAGCTAATGGACTAGCTTTTAGATTAATTGATGCTGCATTCAAAGGTGCTGATAGTGTTGCAGTGCCTGATGTGGCTGAAGAAACAGTTTATTTTGGTATGCTGAATAACAGAACATACCGTGTAAATGCAATTTCTGTTTTACATACTAAATCTGATGTTTACAAGCGCACATTGCTTGTTAATTCTGGAAGTGAACCTGTAAAAATTAAGCGACCATTCCTGGTAACGTGTGCGGTTGAGTATGGTGGCGATCCAACAATAAACATAAAGAATTCAAAAATACATGACCTGGATGCACTGCCATTACTGGATTTCACTAATGACGTTATCATATTGAAACCTTATTCGATCATCTTGTTGGAATCTTCTCTACATAATCATAAAAACAATAGCCCTGCTAAATGCTCATGGAGTAGCTGAAATTTCAGCTTTTATAGAATGCTAATAAAACCCAGAACAAGAAAGTATTTGCGACATGTAAATAAGAAAATACGTGTTTCACTGCATGGTTGTAGACCAACTGCAATATATGGGAGGATGGCAATTAGGCCGATTATATTAAATAGTATTCCAAAAGCTGGCACCCATCTGTTAGAAAATGCACTGGAAAACTTCCCATACATTAGAAATGCCGGGAAAAGGACAGTTCACTTTTGGGGCGTGCCAGGTGCAGATATACTATCATCTGTATCTTCTATTGGTAGAGGTTCATTTCTGAATACGCATTTCCCGGCTCATGCTGACATATTTAAGATAATTGATGAAAAAAACATAAAGGTTTTGTTTGTTATCCGAGATCCAAGAGATATAGTGCTATCACATTTTAAGTACGTCACTAAAATTGATCCTACTCACCATCTGCATAAGCTATATTCAAGTATGAAGAATGATGACGATAGATTATTAGCATCCATTACTGGAATAGATGGTGTGCGCCCACCAATAGGTGTGGTGTTAAAAGAATTTGAGCCATGGCTTTATAACGAGAGGGTATTTATTTGCCGTTTTGAGGATTTAATTGGGCCTGATGGTGGTGGTTCATCTGAAAGCCAATGTATATTAATTTCTTCTATTGCAAATTATCTTGGCATACAAATCGATGATTCGGCTGTAATGAAAATATCTGATGAGACATTTTCAACTAGAAGTTCAACTTTTAGAAAGGGAAAGTCTGGAGGATGGAGAGAAGTATTTAAGGATATTCATATTGATGCTTTTAAAGCAGTAGCAGGTGATGAGTTAATTAGATATGGATATGAGAAGAGCCTTGATTGGTGAAATATGCCAAATAAATTCAGAGAATATTATAGATGAAATATCCAAAAATTAGCGTCATTGTGCCATCGTATAATCAGGCGAATTTTCTTGAATCTACACTACGTAGCGTTATAGACCAGGGATATCCTGCCGTTGAATTAATAGTAATTGATGGTGGTTCAGATGACGGCAGCGTAGATATATTAAAAAAATATGATGAATACATTACATTTTGGGTGAGTGAACAAGATGAAGGACAGACTGATGCCCTTATAAAAGGCTTTAACAAATCTACGGGTGAAATTCAGTGCTGGCTAAATAGTGATGACTTGCATGAATCGAATACTCTAGTAAGAGTTGCCAGTTACTTTGAGAATAACCCTGGTGTAGATGCGGTGTTTGGATCAACAATATGGATTAACTCTGAGGGAAAATTACTGAGAGTGCATCATGAAATACCCTTCAATAGATTTATCTGGTTGCACACATATAACTATATTCCCGGAATGTCGATGTTTTGGCGGCGCAGTATATATCAGCGTTCGGGAGGGTTAGATAACAATTTTAATTTGGCTATGGATGCAGATTTGTGGTCTAGATTTTCAAAAATAGGAAAAATTGGACATGTTAGAGAAATATGGTCTCGAATGCGATTTTATCCTGAGCAAAAAAATCGTCTCCTGCGTGATGCGAGTGATCTTGAGGATGAAGTTATAAGAACGCGTGCGTGGGGAGAAGACAGGCCAAATTTTCTTCCACTTAAACGAAGTACAGCTCAAATAATAAGAATGTTCTGGAAATTATTTACAGGATGTTATCCGCTTGGATACAGCCGTTACCTCGAAAAAAAAGAGGTAAAGTAGATTTGACAGCATCAGAATTAAATGAAGTCACAGCAGTGCCAGATGAATCGATTCCGTGTGGGATGGTTTTAAACACGTGTGTTAATGCTCTGAGGTGGGATGAAGTTGTCGACAAAGTGAGCAGCTGGGTTGTTAATGGTGAGTCGAGATGTGTCTGTTTGTGCAATGTGCATTCAACAGTAACTGCACAATCAGATATTGAGTTTGCATCAGTGCTCTCACAATCCGATCTGGTTCTTCCTGATGGAATGCCGATAGCCTGGGTGTTACGTAGCAGAGGGTTCAAAGGCCAACCCAGAATCAGTGGCCCAGATCTTATGTGGAAATGTGCTGAGAAGTTTGAGTTACTTGAGCAGTCAGTATTTCTATATGGCTCCACAGTTGAGTCACTTGAAAAACTTAAGAAAGCCATGAATGAAACGTTTCCACGCTTAAAGATAGCAGGGGCAATAAGCCCACCATTCAGAGAGCTCTCCTTAGAGGAAGAGGCTATCATTGTGGCTACAATTAACGGTTCTGGTGCGCATACGCTTTTTGTAGCATTGGGTTGCCCGAAGCAGGAACAATGGATGTTAAAAAATCGAGGAATTATTAATGCGGTGATGTTTGGGTTTGGTGCTGCATTTGATTTCCATGCGGGAAATATTCGAAGGGCTCCCAAATGGATGCAGCGCGCAGGTCTTGAATGGTTGCACAGACTTGCAAGTGAACCAGGACGATTGTGGAGGAGATACCTGGTGACCAATGCAAAGTTTTTGTTTTTGGTATTGTTTCGGCGTCATCAGGCTTAGTGGTCGTAAAATGATGACCATAATTTATCTACAGTTAAAATTAGGTGGTTACAATGATTGTTAGTCATAAACATAAGTATGTATTTATTGCGTTGCCGCGTACCGCCAGTAATGCAGTATCAAAAGAGTTAGTGGAATGCTATGCAGGAGAACAGGCACTGAGCCATCATTCATTGTATCGGGATTTTTTGTATTCTGCTAATGAAAGTGAAAAAGACTATAGGTCGTTTATTGCTGTGAGAAATCCTCTTGATTCTGCGGTTAGCGCATATTTTAAGTATCGTACTGCGCATCATGATATCTATAGTAATCCTAAGGTAACTAAAGTTGGGCGCATGAGACGGTATGTGCGTTATTTTACTGACACCAGACGTTATCAGTATGTAACGGATACTAAGGCAAGCTTCGATGATTTTTTTCTGCGTTTTTATCATCTTCCCTATGCTGACTGGAGTATGCTTGATCGGGAAAAATTTACTCATATTATCCGTTATGAAAATCTTCAGGATGATTTCTCCAGGGTGTTAAGTGGACTTGGAATTGATCAGGAGAGACCACTACCAATGAGAAATAAAACAAATAAAGTTTCAAATGGTTTTTTGGAAATGTATAAGCGCCCGGAGACAATTATTCGTGCAAAGAGAGTGTTTGCTCCGTTTATGAAAATATGGGGTTACGAATTCCCGGAGGAATGGTCTACTTACAAAGAATCCAGGGTAAGTGAAGTGGTGTTTCCTGTAGTTGCGGGTGCTTATGGCCTATATTGGAAATATCTGAGATAGGCTTTATAGTCTAAGTAACAAAATAATGCTTTTTAATTCATATGCGTACCTGTTTCTACTATTACCGATTGCAGTTAGTGTTTTTTTCCTGATTGGTGCAAGAGGTCATCATAAAGTAGCTATTTCCTGGCTTGTTGCGATTTCGTTGTTTTTTTATGGATGGTGGAATCCTGCATATTTGATACTTATCATCGCTTCGATGTTAGGTAATTATGCTCTTGGGATCATGCTTAGTGAGCGCGGATATAGAAATAGAAAGCTTGTTCTTGCTGTAGGAATAATGGTTAATCTTGGAATGCTTGGTTATTTCAAGTATGCTAACTTCTTTGTTGATAACGCTAACTTTCTTCTTGGTGCTAATTTTCATTTAAATGAAATCATACTGCCGCTGGCCATTTCGTTTTTTACATTTCAGCAAATAGCTTATCTTGTTGATGCTTATAAAGGAGAAACGAAAGAATATAGTTTTTTACATTACTGCCTATTTGTGACATTTTTCCCACAACTTATTGCAGGTCCAATTGTTCATCATAAGGAGATGTTGCCGCAGTTTACCAGAGATATTATCTATCGATTCAATTCGAGTAATCTGGTCGTAGGTTCAAGTATTTTTATATTAGGCTTGTTCAAGAAGGTTTTTCTTGCTGACAATATTGCCATATATGCAACACCTGTTTTTGCGGCAGCAGATGGAAGCGAGGCGATTGGTTTTTATGAAGCCTGGGGTGCTGCGTTTTCTTACTCTCTGCAACTTTACTTTGATTTTTCCGGATATGCTGATATGGCAATAGGTTCAGCAAGGTTGTTTGGTATCAAATTACCACTTAACTTTAACTCGCCCTATAAATCTAAAAGTATCATTGAATTTTGGAGGCGGTGGCACATGACACTTTCAAGGTTCCTCAGAGATTATTTATATATACCACTAGGTGGCAGTAGAAAGGGTCGAATTAGACGGTATGCTAATCTGATTATTACCATGTTATTAGGTGGTTTATGGCATGGTGCAGGTTGGACATTTATCGTCTGGGGTGGGTTACATGGCTTATATCTGGTTATTAATCACCTGTGGCAAGCTATATGTAAACTCTTAGCTTTGCAGTGGGTTTCAAATACAAGGGTATTTGGGATGTTTGCGTGGACGCTGACCTATTTGGCAGTTTTGGTTGCATGGGTGTTTTTTCGGGCAGAAACGTTCGATGGAGCAATTAGTATACTTGCAGCAATGATGGCCTTCGATGAAATGTCACGGCCTATTGTGAACATAGTGTCCTCACTTACGACAAATTCCAGTGATGATTTAAATAATGAATTAGTTTATGGCTTAACGGCAGCTGCCTGGATTGCCGTACTTTTATTTATAACGTTTGTATTTCCCAATACGCAGGAATTCATGCGTAGATGGGAGCCAGCATATCAAGTTGATCAAATAAATAAGCAGGAGCCGCAGAGTGAAACCCTGTTTGAATGGAGTCCTGGTATTAAATGGGCATTGTTTCTTGGTGGTATGCTGACAGTTTCTCTTGCATTTATGCAGGCACCTTCAGAATTCCTGTACTGGCAATTTTAATAGATGAATCACACGACAGCTAAGAATTATGTAAAATTTCTTTTAGTGGGAACTTTATTAGCCTTCGTTGCTATTTTATGTTTGCCTAAAAACAAAAGTCTTGCATACAGAGCATTGCAGCAAGATTATGTGAAAGGAGGCTGGATTTATAATCGCGTAGCTGTAGACTCCAGACCCATCGATATTGCCTTTGTTGGTACATCTCATACAGAAGGAAATGTAAACGATGCATTAATCGAACGGGGATTGAGGGATAAATTTCAACATCGCCTTCATGTGGCAAATATGGCGATCCCGCAACATGGAAGGAATATGCATTATGTGATAACTAAGGAGATTTTTAAGTATAAAACACCTTCATATTTAATCCTTGAAGTTAAAGCCTACGAGTCCAGAAAGTCGCACTATCTTTTTAGCCAGGTTGCAGATATTGAAGATGTGGTAGCACCAGCTTTAACGATAAATATATTTGCATTTCGCGATTTGCTTTCATCAATGAGGTGGCAAGTCACTCAATATATGATTCCTCAGAACACTGGTGATGAAGTTTACGCAGAACATGGTTTTCGAAATAATGACCCAGGTGTTCCACTTGATGTTCATTTACTAGAAGAGCTGGTAAAAAAACGAAAAGGTATCGTTGAAGAAAGTTATTTTGGTGGAAAACTGGACGCGGTTGAATTTTCACTGCCTAGGAACTACATTCGAAAAATATTACAGATCGCAAAAGTAAATGAATCTGAGGTCATTTTTCTTTATCTGCCCTATTATGGAGCGCCTCCAAAACCTGGAGACATTGCCTTTTATAAGCAGTACGGTGATGTCTGGATACCGCCTGCTGAAATATTGGAAAATATAGATTATTGGAAGGATGCGGGTCATCTCAATACACAAGGTGCATATGTTTTAGCGCCCTGGCTAATTGATAAACTGGCAGATGAAATCAGGAAATCTGAAGTTAAGCTTCAAAATTAAAAGCGCACATTTAGTGCAATAGATTTGCCAATATGTAATTTTGTTTGTTTATGAAAATCATGCGACTGTAAAAAATCCCGAATCCTATCGATTTTAATTTACACTTTTCAGCTATGTTTTTAATGTTTTATGTTACATAACTGCATGAAGTTATTCTATAAATGTAGATTGGTATGAATTTTGCTTGATTTGTTTAGGCAGGCGTGATACTGGTTAGATATGATTTACATATCATAATGTTTAGAAGCTAATATTAAGGGGTGCAATATAATGTATAAGGCAATAAGAACTGTATTAAAAAGCATGGTTGTATTTAGTGTGATGAGCGGTACATCCGTTGCTGCAATCATCTCAGTTGGTGGCGATATAACGATAATTCCAACCCCTTCGTCTGTAGAACCAGGTATGTTAGAGAGTTCAACAAATATTTTTGCATTTGATGAAAGACAGGCGTATACGCTTACTAGTGATCTTAATGTAGATGAATTGACAGGTACGTCAGCACCCGGTGTAATATCTTCTGGTACGGTCGTAAATAGTTACTTTCTGCATTCTGACCCTGTTGGCAATAGTGAAGACACTTCAGCCGTTACAACTTTAACAGCAACGATTACATTTGATACACAGATTCTTGGTCTGATATGGACTGGTGTTGCATGTCCTAACTGCCCTGTAACATCCATGTTTCTTGATGCAAGTGATTACCTCGGTTTATCATCTACTGCGTATCCTACAGGAGGGCTTGGTAGGGGATATGAAGCTGATGATCACTATCTCAGAAATAACACGCGCGACTACGTGACGATTAGCGCAGATGGTTATAGTTTAACTACAGTTAGCTCTTCTGCTCTTCCGCTGTATTCAGATCAACTTCGAGTACTTACAGTTGCTGTTGTGCCCGTACCGGCTACAGTATGGCTCTTTGGTTCTGGGCTTATGGGTTTGCTTGGAGTTGCACGACGAAAAGTACATTTCAGAAACTATAGATATTAGTATTAATAAACACGTTACTGTGCGATTTTTCTATTTGTGTAGTGAGTGTTTATTATTAATCGATTTGATTCTACCCCATTATAGTAGGCGTACCCGGATATGCCAAGGATACAATGGGCAGTCAACGTTTTGGATTTTAATAGGGTAAAAGTATGGTTTACCATAGGAAAGGCAAATTGTTTTGTTATATTTGTTTTATATTCGAACAAACAAATATAGTTAGACTTAATTCGGTATTGGCAGGGTTGTTGGCAACCTGCTCCTTCTCATTGGCGGCTCAGCCTATTTTTGAAAATGTAACAGATATAGCTGGTATTGGTGGGTCGAGTCAGACCTTTGGAGTTTCCTGGGGAGATTTTAACGGAGATGGATGGCCGGATGCATTTCTCACAAACCATTTCAAAGCACCGTCCCTGTATTTGAATCAGAAGGACGGTTCGTTTTTAGATGTCGCTGATCAACATGAAGTTAGTATGGGAGGTTTAGATCAGCATGGTGCTGCCTGGGCTGACTATGACAACGATGGTGATGAAGATTTGCTAATCGTGAGTGGGGGTAATCAATTAGGTGCCACGGCCCTGCTTAGAAACGAACAGTCCGTATTGAAATTTCAGGATGCAAATTTAACGGGGCTGGACTGGAGCTTCAGTGACAGAATGCCCAACTGGATAGATGTAGACTCAGATGGACTTCTAGATGTCATCATATCTAATTTAGGAAAAAAACGTCCTGAGAAAAAATCGCCCTTATTTCTACAGACAGGAATAAATGAATTTCAATTGAGTTACAATTTTGATACAAATGGTGGCTTTTGGGTTTCTCAGTTAATTGGGCCTCTGTCGCCTGCTTCTTCAGATTTGCTATTTCCAGCTGGTGACTATTTTAGATATCAAAATGGAGTATGGATAAATGAAACGGCTACTGTCTTTCACCCATCGATAAACACTACAACACTTGTCGGTAATGATTATGCGTATGGTGATGTGAACAATGACGGGTATCTGGATTTGTATATATCTAGAGAGGGGACGAGAAATCAGGCTATTCAAATGAGTCAGAATAATTTTGCAGTTGGCTATCGTTCACTTATTAATGAGTTAAGTGGTTTCGATGTAGTAAGCACCGGTGACTTAACAATTAATTTCAGCCTGGCTTTAGCCTGGGAGGAAATCAGGCTTGGAGTTTCTCAGGAATCTATTACGCCACCTGCTGATGTTTTTACATCCATGACAATGGACGAAAGTGATCCACGATACATTGGCGAACCAGACATTGTAATTAATGGTAAGAGAACATGGATTTGGTATACGCCAGAAATTAGAACCTGGCATTTCAGGTTTGCAAGTACTCAACGGACTCGTTTAATAGAATTAGATGTTAAATCACAAATGCCTATTGAGAGTTATACGCTATTTAATATTTTGGCAGATGATACAGGTGCGAAAAACTATCTTTATTTATCAGATGGTTCAGGTGGGTATCTACCAAATGACGTAAATTCAGGATTATCGCTTGTCAATAAGTCACATGCAGTGGTATTCGCTGATTTTGATAACGACATGGATCTTGATGTATACATGGTCAATCGTAACGCGGTTGATAATGTTCCTAATCAGCTGTTCCTAAATAATGGTTTAGGCATATTCATAGAAGCTAAGAATGCCGGAGGTGCATCAGGTAGTTTGTTTGGTACCGGCGATTCAGTCGCAGTTGCGGACTATGATCGTGATGGCTTTCTTGATTTGTTTGTTGTTAACGGGCGTTCGGATCTTCGTGATACATATAATGGCCCACATGAGTTATATCGGAATATTGGTAATGCCAACAATTGGATAGAAATAGATCTGATAGGTGTGGAAAGTAACCGTAATGCGATTGGAGCAATAGTTACATTAGAGACTGGTGGTATTACGCAAACAAGATTTGTGGACAATGGTATTCACTCAGTCTCACAGAATCATAGGAGAGTTCACTTCGGTTTGGGAGATAACCAAATTGTAGATTCATTGACGGTTCAGTGGCCGGGTGGTTATGTTCAGAGTGTTTTTAATATTCCTGTCAGTCAGAATATACAGGTATATGAGGAACAGCCTGTTGACATATATGGTATGCCTGGTTTGTATGCCCCCAAGCTTGTTGATGGCGTATTTTCATGGCAGGATGCTGGAACAGATCAGCACCATATCGTTGTGTCGGGTAGTGATATTAATACTGTGCATACGTATGAAATCATCGTGTTGTCCACAAAACCATTTGATGGTGTGTCAGGTGTTAGTCTTGAAGGCAGAACTGATATATTAGAACAGTACCCTTATGGTATTCGTTTGATCTGTAAGGTCTCTAAAGGTATAGATGGCGCGGATTTCAAAGTTCAGGCTGATGCTGATTTAATGATAGCCATTTGGAAAGATGGAGTGGCTGCACTAGATGTCCTGGATGTTGGAAGCCAGAGTGCAGAACTTGTTCCTGTTGGTTGGGTTTTAAAGAATGATGACTTGTTATCTTATCAGCGGCCTGTTTATGGTACGGGAAACCAGTTTGTAACGGGTGTTTTGAACAATGGCAATATCTTGTTTGAATGGACCGGGGATGGGGCGCGGCATACTGGGAGTTTGGACTTGATATCTTCTGGGCCACTCGGTTTCTTTAATCCCGTTGGAATGGATGGTAATGATACAGTAATTCAAACTGAGAATCAGGTTTTAGCATCAGGTCCTTTTGTGGGTGTAGGACGAGATTCTGTAGAGATTGATCTTACTGTTATGCGGTATATCGGTGTTAGCTATCGCAATGATGGCTTGCTCCTTGGGCAGGAGGCTATAAAGGGCGGATTGCTTCACACAAATGCTGGTTGGTTGCGTAAATTGTAGATAAGGCTCTGTAAGTTTAATCTATGAATAGAGTATATTATTAGGGCATGTTAAGAATTTTGTTGTAAAGTTCTATTGCGGTAGCTAGTGGTTTTTTATATCGTTCCGATTCAAGTTGCTCAGAAATTATATTGTAGCTCTCTTTCCTGATACTAGAGGGTCTGGCAACCTTCTTTTCGTCTGTTAACGTTCCACTCGTATCATTTTTTTCAAGTGTTTCTAGATTTGAAAAGACATTTTTTATATTATCCTGTGAATGTTTAAATAAGCAAAAGTCTGTTCCGAATTTTTTATTCAAATCGCCTATCACCCTGGAGAAATCGGATGTTATGTCCTCGAAACGAGCTACGTGGTAGTGTTTACGATATGGAAGTATGCGTTTATGGAAATGAATATAGTCATCTAACGCCGTCTGTAGATTCAAATGAGGTTCACGTACCACCAATGAACAAATGGCTGACACTGGGTGACGCAGTAATACCAGTACTGGAATCCCTTGCCGTGTTCCTTGAATTACTTGAGCTGGTATATGAAGATGATGTGCTATTTTTACATTATGTCGCTGTGCGTTTTCGAAAGCCACGACAGAAAAACTATTTGCTGAGCGTGGATATCCTTCTATAACTATTTCGGTGTCAGAATTGATGGCAAGATATTTTTTTTTTCCAAATAAGGCGTAGAGTGGAAAATATAATGTTGGATAACGTCCGATCATTCTTTGTATTTTGAACAAAATTTGTTTCATAGTAATGCTGATTTTAAAATAATGCATATTTATTAAGTCATAGACTGTGTACTAAGATATAAAAAGTGTAAATGCAAAATCAGAGAAATATTATTTTTTTATGTTATCGCGGGGCTGGATTATATCGATAAATTTATTTAAGAAATACTTCTTTCTGTATAAGTTTGTATATCTTTATTAATTGATCATAATTAACCTGTGGAGAGTATTTTTTTACATATTCATTTCTTGCGTTATTTCCCATTACCATGAGTTCATCAGGGTGTGTTTCAGCCCAGGATATTTTTTCAGAAAGAGATGTGCTAGAGCCAGGATCAAACAATAGGCCCGTATATCCTTCTTCTACTAATTCAGCAAGCGCGCCGATTCTGCTGGCAATAACGGGCAGGCCATTAGCGAACGCTTCTATGACAATTAGTCCAAATGTTTCGTGCCATATACTAGGTACGACTAAATATCTAGCATTACTCATTTCCGAATATACTTCAATTTGAGTTTTCCAACCCAATAAAATTAAGCCCGGTGAATTAGATAGGCTGTCTTGCATGGGCCCGCTACCAACTATATTTATTTGAGTGTTCCGAAGGCTCTTGACGGCTAAGGCAAGACACTCTAATCCTTTCTCGGGGGAAAGTCTGCCAACAAAAAGGCCATGATTTCGCTTATTTTGTTCAATATAGTTAATGTCGACGAAGTTCGGTTTTACATGGATTTTATCCTCGTGTAATCCCCCGTTAATAAATATTGTCTTAGAAAATTTCGATAAAGCTATGTATGCAGAAATTTTGCCCTGGTAGGTGCCTATTAGTCTATGAAGGCCGAGCATACTAGTGACAACTGCGCTTTGTAACGATGATGCATGATAACATTTATGTAATATACTACGCCAGGGTAGATGCCCTATACAGTCTTCGCAAACATTTCCTTCACGTAAAAGCATTGCCTGTGGACACAGCAAGCGAAAATTATGTAATGTTTGCACTACAGGTATTCTATGTTGTTTTGCAGTCCAATAGATAGATGGTGACATAAGTGGAAAGGTATTATGGACATGCAGAATATCAGGTTGAAAATTATAAATTATCTTCCTGAGTTTTCTTGCGGACTTACTTGACCAGAAGGTGCCGGTGGCAACTTCAAGTTGTGACATTTCGGAAATGGTATTATTGTCTTCTTGGTATAATTCTACCGCATGCCCATTCTTCAAAAGAAGATTAGCTTCTGCTTCAACAACCTGATCTTCACCACCTCTTTGCTGGTATTTTGTATGAGCTATGAGTATCTTGGGCTTCATTTATATATAAATTGTTAATTTGTATTGATTTAAAATAATCTGCGATTAAATTCTCGCGTATGACGTGTTCTTATCAAATGACGAAATAATTTGAGTTGTAAGCTTCGCTCCATAAAGCCGTATGACATACGAATAATGTCTGATGCAAGATAATTGGTGCTGAATTTAATGCTGCTGAGTTCCTTATTAAGTTCATCTATTTCGTATCCCATTGTATTAAGCCTGTCTGTACCGAGCCATTTTATGTATCGTTTTGCCCATAGAATACGAGTGGGTGTTCGAAGCGTTTGCTTCCATTTACTTAATGGTTCTGTGCTGAGAGTGGAGTATTTTTTGATTCCTGTGGGATCTCCCATGTTGCCTTTGAAGTTAACGCCCTGAAACTGTTCAATTAATGATAGGTCTTCATCCAGATTAAGTTGTTGTAACAATGCACCAATAGTTTCTGTCGGATCGGATAGCAATTCTTCGTATTTAACGTTTATGATCCTGTCCTGGTATTTTTCAGCCGCTTTAACCATATTGTCGATACCGTCATACAGATCTACTGTATATTTGAATAAATTCCACTTGCCTTTACCAAAAGTATCAACCATAGATGATGCGCATGCCAGCGGGTTTCTCCATAAAAATATAAATTTACTGTTTGGAAAAGTATTGATTAAGTCATCGATTATTAGAGCGTTTCTTGGTGTTTTTTCCAGATAATATAATTTATTTTGTGGGGTGGCTTGCTCAAATAATCGAATGGCCATTTGTTTTGCTTCATTATAATAAGTAGTCTTACCATCTGGTAACGATGTAGTGAAGTCGTTAATTGCTGTAGTGGCATGTGTGTGCCCATATTCGCTGAAAACATTTCCAGATTGTGCAGTATG
>VAPL010220551.1_pt1 | contig 16424 bp, 18 predicted proteins | sample 3395061 | NCBI WGS metagenome assembly VAPL01 (sample SAMN08290444, study PRJNA428436) | hydrothermal vent metagenome | isolation source: Deep-sea hydrothermal vent chimney 2 | place: Pacific Ocean: Juan De Fuca Ridge | depth 2182 m m | reverse complement strand
CTTTTCCAGGCTGCCCTTGGGGATACCAAGTTTTAACAGCTTCATTTTTTGTAAACCTCCGCCGGATCAAATACCGGTTCATCTTTAATCTCAAAATCAGCGGCCCGCAGACGGCGGAAGAAACAACTGCGATAGCCTTTATGACAGGCAGCTCCGCCCTGTTGCTCCACGAGATAAATCACTGTGTCCTCATCGCAGTCTAATAGTATTTCCTTTATGATCTGATAATGCTTGGATGACTCACCCTTTAGCCACAGTTTTTTCCGGGAGCGGCTCCAAAAATGGGCCTTGCCGCTGGCAATGGTATGTTCCCAGGCCTCCTCGTTTATATAGGCCAGCATCAGAACTTCACGGCTTGTATAATCCTGGACAATTACCGGCAGCAGGCCGCCGCCCTTCTCAAAATTTAATTCGGTCATTTTTGTCTTCCTGCCCGGCGTTTTCAACGGCCCCTGATTTTGGCGTATTAGCACCATGTTCCCGGCCGACAAAATATGGTATGCAGGAAGTACGGAATTTACAGTACTCATCTGCATGTCGGCAATGGGCCTCGGCGGCGGACATTTCCTCCTTGTATTTTTCGCAGATTAATTCCACAATCGTGGTAGAATATGCCCGTCAGGAATATTTGTCAAGGGCCGGTAACTGTAAAGCGCCAAGAGCCAAAATCCAGTCAGTATGGACAAGTTTTTTATTTAAAATTAACCCAAGCTTGAGTAATATAGCTCTTTTTGTAATTTTCTTCCACTCTAAACGCTATTTATGACAACTGCCAGCCTGCAACAAAGTAAAGATATTCTTATCAATATCCGTGAATATCTGCGCGTGGAGAAGGAGGCGCTTTTTCATTTGTTGCGAGACCCCCGGATTACTATATGGAAAGATATTGATATCATTGCCATAGAAGATAAATTAAAGGTAATGGGGATTTCCTCCCAGGAGTTACAGAAGGCTCTGCAGGGGTATCCGCGTCAGGCCAAGGGGGCTGCCACCCACATCAAATTGTGTAATAACGAAATCAGCAACCAATTGGCCGATTTGATTGACTGCCGGAATCCAGAGCCGGCCTTACGGTCTGCCCTTCAACTCGAGAAAAAATCCAGGCAGCTTGATGCCTTGCTGTCCTCACTGCATAAGTTGACAGATAATTTCCTCTGTACTGACCAGAAAATTCGCCGGCTCCTTAGTTTTGAAAATATCCTGCCCCTGGCCAGGCATATAACCAAGCAGCAGATCCATATCTTTAAAGAAGGCTTGGAAGTTTACCGACTATTGACTGCGAGCGCGGAAATCAAGGATGACGGTCCGCCGGGTATTGCGGCTTTAAGCCGTCAGGCAGCGCAGCTGCAGTCTCGTTTTCACCATGTTGATATTCTTAATTTTCCCCGACCGGTGGAAGAGATTCTCTATCATTACCTTGAGCTTGGTAGCAAGACCATAGAACAACTGCTGATCTTCAATAAAAAAACGGCGGGCATATTATCCGGGGATCAAGGGAGTATAAAGGCCCTTAACCGCCGCTTTCCAGAACTTGCCGCCATGGAGAATACCGAGGAGTTATTAAATGGGGTGTTGAAGCAGGCCGCCGCCGTCTACCGGTTATTAAGTGATTTATACCACAAGCGTGAGACGGTTCAAACCTGCGCTAAGATTGCTGAAAGTCTGGAATTTTTGAATATCTATCATTTGACCCTGAAAAACAAGATTATTCCGGCTTTTCAGGATGAAATCAAAAAAAACAATTCGCTGGTGAATCCCGCTACTTTGAGCAGCAAAAAGACCAGAGACTTTTTTACCGGCCCCAAAGGTATTATTCGCTCCATGAAACTTATGATGACCTCACTCAAGGGACATCATGCTCTTAACCAGGTTGAGCTACAGATAATTTTAGAAAAGGCGGTTAACAGCTGCAAAACAACTCACATCAGCTCAAATAAAGATGGACGTGAATTACGGGATTTTATTGACAGCCTGATTAATCATTTTTCCAGGCCGTTTCCCTATGATGTAATATTTACATTGGTGAAGCAGACAATTACGGCCTATGGCCAGGCCGCCGAACAAATGGTTAAAAACTACGGGGTTAAAAAAAATCTACAGAATATTACCCCGGTCAAACTGCCAGCCAGCTTTGAGAAACTGGCGCTGTTATTAGAAAAAAAGCAAAAATCTTTTATCAAAGCTAATCAGGGGGGATGAAAAAAATAATGAAAGCAGGAATTGGAGATAAGGTTGTTGTGGTCTATGATGGTTTTTTAGCAGATGGTGAGGTTTTTGAATCTTCAGAGGCCAGCGGGCCGCTGGAATTTAAAATTGGTGTCGGGGAGGTGCTGCCGGCCTTTGAGGAGGCGGTGATTAATATGGAGGTTGGAGAGACTAAAAATTTTACCATTAAGGCGGCTCAGGCCCACGGCCCTGTTAAACCGGAGCTTATTCACCGCATGGAGCGCAGTACGCTTCCCGATCACCAGAACCTGCATCCCGGTATGGTGCTGGGCATGAAAATCGAGCATGAGGGTAATAAACATGAGATACCGGCTCTGCTCACTGCCTTAGATGAAGAATTCGTTACCCTTGATTTTAATCACCCCCTGGCAGGCAAGGATCTAAAATACAAGCTGACTCTGCGGGAGATTAAATCTGCAGCTGCCAGTGGCTGACTGTCTAACGCGGACGGTCTTGAGCATTGCCGGTTCCGATCCCTCCGGGGGGGCTGGAATCCAGGCTGATCTCAAAACCTTTACCCGCCTGGGAGTCTATGGGGCCGCCGCTATAACCTGTCTTACGGCCCAGAATACGCTGGGTGTTACCGCCGTGTATCCCCTGGCCCCGGGAATTGTTGCTGAACAGGTGCGGGTTGTACTCGCTGACCTTCGGGTAAGCCATATCAAGATTGGCATGATTGGCTCGGCGGTAATTGCCTCGGCGGTTAATCAGGTTCTGGATGACTTTCAGGGTGAAATAATCTATGATCCGGTTTTGACATCGACCAGCGGCATGCCGTTGTTAGTTGCTGCTAGCGATCTGCCCGCTCTATGCAGCCTAATCAGCCGGGTCACGGTATTAACTCCTAATCTTGATGAACTTCGGCAGATAAGCGGTGAAGACTGTCTATCTGTCCAGGATTCCTTAAGCGTGGCGAGGGGGCTTTTGGGCCGCTATCCCCGTTTGCGGGCCGTTGTGATAAAGGGGGGGCATTTTGCCACCAGCGCTCAGGTGGATAATTACCTGCTCCTTGCCACGGAACCGCAAGCGCCGATTAAGATAAGTCTGCCTCGTCTAACGGTCAAAAACTCTCACGGCACTGGCTGCACTTTCGCCTCGGCCTTTGCGGCTTATCGTCTGCTGGGGGCGGATTACGAACTGGCCTGCCGCCAGAGCGGCGCCTTTGTCTGGCGGTTGCTGCGGGCGGGTATGAATGTGGATTACGGTCACGGCAGCAGCGGTCTGCCGCATCATCTTTTAAAGGCGGAATCCGGCAGATGAGTAAAGAAAAAAGATCATATAGTCAGCGGCGGCGGGGCGGCAAAAATTTTGTCTGCCATTGCTGTCGCCGGGAGCTGCCTTTCTGCTGGAACTGCCCCTGCGGTTTTCAGATTTGTCCGGAGTGTTTTACGGAAAACAAATGGGGACTCACCAACGGCCCCACCTGGGTCTGTCCCGATTGCGGCCGGATTCGCATGATGTGAGAGAAAAATGCTGCTGACCATTGATATAGGAAACAGCCATACCGTTGTTGGACTCTTCGCGGCGGAAGATCTGCTTTTCAACTGGCGTATCCAGACTAATCACCGGGCTACGGCTGATGAAATAGCCGCCTGTCTGCACGGCCTGTTCTCTATGCGGGGTATACATTTTACCGCTCTCACCGGCATGGTAATAGCTAATGTCGTGCCTTCCCTCGAGGAGAGTTGGCAGAATTTTGCCCGTCAGCTCTCACTCACCCCTTTGATGGTGACTAACAGGCTTGATCTTGGCATACCAATTTGTACCGCCGAGCCCTCGGAAGTGGGGGCGGACAGGCTGGTAAATGCCGTGGCTGGTTTTCATAAATTCAGTCAGGCTCTGATTATTGTCGATTTCGGCACTGCCACCACCTTTGACTGTGTCTCTAATGAGGGGGAGTATCTTGGCGGTGCCATTGCCCCTGGTCTGGCCATTTCTTTAGAAGCCCTTGGAGTCAGGACAGCGCGTCTTCCGCAGGTGCATCTCAAGCCGCCTGCGGCTGCCATTGGCCGTGACACGGTAACTGCTATTCAATCAGGAGTCATGTTCGGTTACAGCGGTCTCGTTGAGGGATTGATAAATCGCTTAAGCGCCGAGTTCACCGGCGGCCCGCCGCTGGTTCTCGCCACCGGCGGTATTGCCGGGCTCATCGCTCCTCTGACCCCGGCCATTAAACATATTGAGCCTTTGCTCACCCTGGAGGGGCTGAAACTAATCCATGAACGCTGCGCCTCTTAAAACTATTACCCCACCGGCCCTGCGGCGGGGGGATCATGTTGCCCTCATCGCTCCCTCCGGGCCGCTTAACACTGATATAAACATCGGGATACAATGGTTGAGGGATGCCGGTCTGCGGGTGGTTTGTGCCGCGGACATCACGCGGCGGCAAAATTATCTTGCTGGAGTGGACAGCAGACGTCTGCAGGAACTGCATGGCTGTTTCAGCGATCCAAATATCCAGGCTGTTATGGCGGTACGGGGTGGTTTCGGCTCCGGCCGTCTTCTACCTTTTGTTGACTTTGAACTACTTAAGCAAAATCCTAAAATTCTGCTTGGTTTCTCTGATCTCACCGCCCTCTTGAATGCCGTTACCTTTCGGACCGGCCTGATAACCTGGCACGGCCCCATGCTGTCAACCATTATTAGGGATGGGAGGGCGGCTCTGGATAATTGTCTCACGGCCCTCAGCTCCTGCCGGCCAGCCCCACTAAAGGTCAAGGGACTGGAGATTATCCGGCCCGGCCAGGCGGCAGGCCGTCTCATGGGCGGTAATCTTACTACCCTTGTCCATCTTCTCGCGACCCCCTATGAACCAGACTGGCAGCATATAATCCTCTTTATTGAGGATATTAATGAACCGGTCTACCGGGTTGACCGTCTGCTGACTCATCTCCAGCAGGCGGGGAGGCTCGAACAGGCGGCCGGGGTGATACTGGGAGGTTTTCTGAACAGTGACCTGCGGACGCTGGCCGATATTGAATTAATTTGGCAGCGGGTCTTGGAGCTGACTAAAGAGGGGGTGCCGGTTTGGGCCAATTTCCCGGTCAGTCATTGGGCGGATAATGTCATGATACCGGTTGGAGCCTCAGTTTTAATGGACTCGGGGGCCGGCGTGTTGCAATTTCAGGAAGATTGTCTGATTTAACTAAAGCACCATGTCGTGTTTACATAAGTTTATTGAGTCCGCAGGGGTGATCCTTTATTGTTACTTTTAGGCACCACGCTGAATAGTTCCTTTTTTATTAGCTAAACCGTCATAATTTCCCGTTTTTTAATCGGCCCAGCCTTGACTCGATCCAAAAGACCGGCCAGAGCTGCCTTGACATTCTCTCGAATATCGCCAGCCACTACGAGAAAGAGCAGATCATCACCGGGGGCGAAGGTTCCAGCCAGGGCTTCTATTTTAATATCAAAAATTCCCGGCCACTTAAGAAATTCCTGCCTGATTTCTTCAATCTTTTTCTGATCCGGACTAACCTCAAGGGCAGTTACTCCCTGCCGATCATGCCGTGACCAGCCCCGTACCGTGCCGTTATGTATCAAAACCATACCAACATTTTCGGCAAAGCCCGGCTGCTGTTTAAGTGCCGCAATGGTCTGTGAAATATCCATCATCCGTCCTATAAATAATTTATTTTAAACTAATAGCTATGCCCGGTCACCAAGGCACAAAGCAACATGGAAATCGGTAATAGATCAGTTCACCTGCCCTTTTGCCGCCAGAGCGGCTACCTCATCGTGCAGGCGGCGGGCCAGCTCCTGCTTATCGCTAACCTTAAAATTACTGGTGGCGATGGGGCGGCCCACATTAATAGTGACCGATCCCGGACGGGCCAGCAATTTGCCCTTGGGTAATATGTCATGAGTACCACAAATGGCTACCGGCACGATGGGAACCCCGGATTTAATCGCTAGAACCATGCCGCCGCTTTTAAATTTCTGTAGATGACCATCCGGACTTCTTGTCCCTTCGGGGAAGATGATAACCGAGGCCCCGGCGGCAATACGTTCCGCTGCCGCATACAGGCTTTTAACCGCCTCTCGCCCCCGTGAACGGTCAATGGGGATATAACCAGCCTGCCGCATACCAAGGCCGAAAACAGGGATCTTAAATAATTCTTTTTTTGCCAGCCAGCGGAAATCAATATTCAAATATCCCTGCAGGGCAAATATGTCAAATTGACTCTGGTGATTGGCCGCCAGAATATAAGGTTGTCTGGCTGCCAGATTTTCGCCCCCGCGCAGCGTAACCCGCATGCCGGCCAGTCGAGAAATGATCTTGGCCCAATAACGGGGTAAAAATTGGATCTTGGTGCTGGAGGCTCGAAAGATGATTGTGGCGATGATGGCCAGGATACAGGCCGCAATCGTCAAAATCGGAGTCATTATAAGGGTAATTAATCCTCTAATATTCACGGTGTCTCCATGTTGACATGAGGTTTTTGTTATTTTAGGGCATCAGGTTGAATGACTGCCAATATGAATTATAAAATGATTATATATTTGTCAGTGATGTCCGGTTAGAGTTCTTAATTGCTTTTTTAAAAAAAGCCAAGTCGTTTATCTGTATCTTCGGCTTTGTTCTCAAAAACTCATTGCGCGGCCGGTGAAGAATTGGCTGGGCTTCCTTGGAGGCGGACAAGACAGCTCGTGCGGAATTTATGGTCAGAAACCTTGTCGCCAAGTGCATTAGGTCTATAAAAAATAATATGTTCCTAAACGGCGTAATCCTTGGCTGTGGTGGTGAAAGGCTGTGTCTGGCATGATAGCAAGATATATTTCTTGTTATCCTCGCCTAATTTAAAGCTGTAAAATGTTTCACGTGAAACATCCGTTCTTGACATGCTCTTCGCACTGTGTTTTTTTATCCATATCCTTAATTTGCTGTAAATAACTGGAGAAGTTAACAGATGAGACAGAAAAAAAGCGGCAAGGTATTCGCCATGGCCAATCAAAAGGGCGGGGTGGGAAAGACTACGACTACGGTAAACCTGGCCTCAGCTCTTGCCCTCCTTGGCCTTAAGGTATTGGTAATTGACTCAGATCCTCAGGGCAATGCCTCAAGCGGTCTGGGAATAAATACCCAGCAGATGGAACATCATCTTTATCACTGCTTTACTAATGAGGCCGATGCCGGGCAGTCTGTAAGACAGGTGGACAAAGAGGGCAACTTGTTTATTCTTCCCACTCATGTCGATCTTATTGGTATCGAGGTGGAGTTAATGTCGGCTGTTAAAAGAGAACGCTTCCTGTCCGATCTGTTAGCCCCACTGTTGGACTCATACGAAATAATTCTCATTGACTGTCCACCCTCCCTGGGCTTGTTGACCATTAATGCCTTAACAGCGGCCGATGCCATTATTATCCCTCTTCAATGCGAATATTACGCCTTAGAGGGATTAAGCCAGTTAGTAAGAACCATCAGGCTGGTAAAAAATTCATATAATCACAATCTCTTTATTGAGGGGATTGTTCTCACCATGTATGACAGGCGTAACCGCCTTACCCATCAGGTTGCCAAAGAGGTAAAACAGCATTTTAAAACGCAGGTCTATGACACGGTAATTCCAAGAAACGTCCGCCTTAGTGAATGCCCCAGCCATGGATTGCCTATTCATCAATACGATAAGCATTCCACCGGGGCTTTAAGCTATATGAATCTCGGTAAAGAATTTATTGAACGTTTAAAGGAGCGAAACCATGGCAACGCATAGACTGGGGAGGGGGTTGAACGCGCTTCTTCCTGCCTCGGACAATGATGACCTCAATGCTGACTGGAGCGGACTTGAGAATACAAATGAGGGACGAGGGCCATATTTTCTCTGTCCGCTGGATTTCATAACCCCCAACCCCTATCAACCCCGCAACAGCTTTAAGGAGGCGGAACTGGCCGGTCTCAGTGCCTCCATCAAGGAGAAAGGGGTTTTGCAGCCCTTGATTGTGCGCCGTCTGGCAGATAATAAGTATGAATTAATCGCGGGTGAGAGACGGTTGCGGGCGGCCCGTCTCGCAGAGCTTGAAAAGGTGCCGGTACTAATCAAAGACATCTCAATATCCGACCGTCTGGAATTGGCTCTCATTGAAAATATCCAGCGTGAAGGACTAAACCCCCTTGAAGAGGCCATGGCCTACGGTCAACTGATTGAGGAATTCGGCCTGACTCAGGAAGTAGTTGCCCGGCGGGTTGGTAAGAGCCGTTCAACCATTACCAACAGCATCAGGATATTGCAGCTTCCAGACTATGCCCGGCAGAGTCTGGCCAATGGTGATATATCGGCAGGCCATGGCCGGGTGCTGCTAAGCTTGGAAAATGAAACTGATATTCTTGCTTTGCACGACAGAATTATCAAGCAAAGTCTATCAGTGCGGGAAACGGAAAAATTAGGGCGTGAGATCAAAAATAACGGCGCTGAACTTCATAAACCAGCCGCAAGGTTCAAAAAACCGGGGGCTATCCCCAGCCATCATTGTCAGCGATTCACCCAAAGCCTCAAAAATTTTTTGGGAGCAAAAAGTAAAATTGTCCAAAAGGGTAATACCGGTCGCATAGAGATTGAATATTCATCACCAGAGGAACTTGAGCGTTTATTAGGGCTCATTGTTAAACAATAGGTATGGGTTGAAGTTATAAAAATGATACAAGTAAAAAGACAAATAACCCTAAATGAAAGTCTGGGAGCGGATATATACCGCCTGAGCATACAAGCACCGGAAATTGCCGCCATTGCCCAGGCTGGACAGTTTATAATGGTGAAGGCCGGAATGGGATTTGACCCTTTATTGCGCCGTCCCTTTTCAATTCATCAGGCCGGGGGAGATGAAGTCCAGATTCTCTTTAAAAGACTGGGTAAGGGTACCACTCTCCTGAGTAAACTTGAAGCGGGGCAGCAATTGGATATTCTCGGGCCGCTGGGCAATGCCTTTACCTTGAAGGAAGGCCCCTGCTGTCTCATTGGCGGCGGCATGGGGGTTGCTCCACTCCTCTTTCTCGCCCAAACTATGCGGAGCCGGGGGATAACTCCCCATATCCTGCTGGGGGCAAGAAACAAAGAAGAGTTAATGACATTTTTACCCTCGTTTCAGGCTCTGGGATGCCCGCTACGGTATGCCACAGATGATGGCAGTATGGGGCAACGGGGCTTTATTATTGAAGCCCTGCCGCCGCTGCTTGCGAAATACAATAAGGTAAAATGGCAGGTATACTCCTGTGGGCCCTACCCGATGATGCGGGCTGTGGCCGCCATTTGCCACCCCAAACGGTCCTGCCAGGTTTCCATGGAAACCATGATGGCTTGCGGTATATCCGCCTGTCTGGGCTGCACAATCGCCGCCCGAAATACTAACGAGAAGGGAGGGAAATACCTCCATGTCTGCCAGGATGGGCCTGTCTTTACGGCCGACCAGATTAAGTGGAAATCATGAATGACAATGAGCAAGATTTAAGGGTAGATATTGGTGGTGGTCTGAAACTGAACAATCCGGTTATGACCGCCTCCGGCACATTTGGTTATGGCCGGGAATTTGAGTCCTTTACTGACCTTGATAATCTCGGGGCCATAGTCGTCAAGGGCATCTCGCTTAGGCCCAGGCCCGGCAATCCCCCGCCCAGGATTGTGGAGACGGCCTGTGGTATGCTGAATGCCATCGGTCTGGAGAATGTCGGTTTAGAGGCCTTTCTAAAAGATAAACTGCCATACCTTAAAGGCTGCAAATGCCCTCTCATTGTCAATATTCTGGGAGATAGTATTGAAGAATACCGTCACTTAGCTGCCGCCCTTGACCAGGAAGAGGGTATCAGTGCTGTTGAGCTGAATATTTCCTGTCCCAATGTCAAAAAGGGCGGCGTGGCCTTTGGTTCACAGCCTGGCCTGGCACAGGAATTAACCGGCACGGTACGTCAGTCGACCTCTCTTCCTCTGATTGTTAAACTATCCCCCAATGTCAGCGATATTGGGGCCATGGCCAAGGCTGCCGAGGCTGGTGGGGCAAATGCTGTTTCCTTAATCAATACCCTTATTGGCATGGCCATAGATATCAGGCTTAGAAGGCCGGTATTGGCTAATATTACCGGTGGCCTCTCCGGCCCGGCAATTAAACCGGTTGCTCTGCGTATGGTCTGGCAGGCGGCTGATGCTGTTAATATTCCTGTAATAGGCATTGGCGGCATAAGTACCTGGCAGGATGCCATGGAGTTTATCCTGGCCGGGGCCAGTGCAATCCAGGTTGGAACAGCAAATTTTTTCAACCCGGCAGGTGTTGATGAAATTCAAACCGGTATAAGGCGCTATATGCGGGAAAATAATATTAGTCAGCTCCATACCCTCATTGGAGCCGCCAAGGGCGGAAAATGAGAAATGGATAAAAAAATGATTTTGGATTGGTCAAGGGTGGAAACCGTTCTTCTTGATATGGATGGCACTCTGCTCGATAAACATTACGATGATTATTTCTGGGAGGAATATGTGCCGCAGATATTCGCGGCACAAAATAACCTGTCTGATATGGAAGCGAGGAAGGTGTTACTACAAACCTACAAGGCCAAAGAGGGAACGCTGGATTGGACTGATCTTGATTACTGGTCGGAACAATTAAGGCTGGATATTCCCGCTTTAAAGGTAAAAATCGATTATTTAATCAAAATTCATCCCTATGTGGTTGATTTCCTTGTATTTTTAAAGAAAGCGCAGAAGCGGGTGTTTTTGGTGACAAATGCCCATCGCAAGACCTTAGGCATTAAAATGAAAAAGACCGCTTTAAACAGTTATTTTGACCGCATAATATGCGCCGAGGAGATTGGCTGTCCAAAAGAGAATCATACATTCTGGGAAGGACTGCGGCAGGTAATCAAATTTGACAAATCAACTACCATGCTGGCGGAGGATACCGAAAAAGTCCTTCAATCCGCCCAAAAATACGGTATTGAGCATCTTATCTATGTTGCTAAGCCCAGCAGTAGACTGGCAATTAAAAAATCTGCCGAATTCAGATCAATAATCTATTTCAATGAATTGCTTGAAGAAGAGAGATGAACCAGGAAGGAAACGCTCAATCAGAAATAGACACTCGTAAAAAACAATCTTTAACTGTTGGCAACAGGATTAGAAGCTCATGTTGAGTTGATGCTTAACAACATAAGCGCTGCCGCCACCATCTAAATTAGCAACTTGCCCCTTAGTGAAAATATCGCCGCCGTCCATGTAACCAAAATTAATACTATAGGTCATATTGTGACTAAAACGAATGGCGCCGCCGAGATCAAATTGCCAGTTTGTTCTTTTCGCATTATCACCCGCAACAATTAGACCGTTCTCGTTTAGTGATTGTTTGGTAATCGTTGACTGAGCAACGAGAAAGGCACCATTTATCTGGAGGTTAGGACTCAGAAGATAGGCCCCGTGAATGCTGAGCCCCTTCTTACCGGTTGAATCAAGGGGATGGAGGCTGGTGTATAAATCGAGATATTCGCAGGGTAAAATAAATACGGGCCGCAGACCAAGATCAATCTCAGGAGCAGCGCGATACCAACTTGAGAAAACATTATTTTCTACGGCGGATCCTGTCAGATAGGAAAGTCCGCCACGTATATGTTTGGTACTGACAGTGGTAACAACCTTCAGCCCCGAACTCTTTAATGAAGCAACTCTCTGCCGGGCCAGAGAACTATGGATAGACGAAGAACCAGCCAAGGCGTTGGGGCCTTTAACCGGTAAGAGTGAAAACGAAAAGCGCAATTCTTCCATTCCGGTTCCAGAGCTTGAACTACCGGCATAGGCGTTAACGGTACACAGAGACAAGGCCGTCAGAATTGTAATAAGGGGAATTTTCATACTTGAAGCAGAAAACATTGTAGTAAAATTAATAGTTGTATGGCACATTTACGCAAAATAATTACACTCTAATATAGAATGTATAATATGAAGCTCATCGTTGTCAAGCAGAAAAGTTAATCATGGCTGCCAGCCCTGCTGGCCAATGAGGCGGACAAAACGCACATCTTCAATGTCCTCTTCACTAACGACTCCATCACGCTTTCGTACCACCATTAATTTTTGACCCTGCCTACTGCCCACCGGAATAACCATTGTTCCCGGATCAGCAAGTTGAGTAAGAAGAGTGGAGGGTAAAACTGGCCCGGCTGCCGTGACAATTATCGCGTCAAAAGGGGCATAGGCCGGCCAACCAATGGTACCGTCGTCCAATTTACACACCACATTTAAATAATGGAGCTGATCAAATAACCGACGAGCTTTAATAAAGAGAGGCTTCAGGCGCTCAATAGTATAAACCTTGGCGCACAGCTGCGAGAGAACAGCCGTCTGATAACCGCTGCCTGTACCTATCTCCAATACAATATGCTCAGGGCGCAGATTGAGAGCCTCTGTCATCAACCCAACTATATAAGGCTGTGATATTGTTTGCCCGGAACCAATGGGCAGAGCGTAATCGCCATAGGCCTGAGACTGCAGGGCATCTTCAACAAATAAATGGCGGGGTACAATGCTCATGGCTGTAAGAACTTGACTATCTGTTACTCCCCTGGGAATAATCTGTTCTTCAAGCATTCGAGCCCGGGCGGTGGCGTAATTATTTCTTTTCAATGTCCTTGAGCTTATTCTTTTTAAATTGCTTGAATTGGCGCTCATTAAAGAGACGATAAACCCGGCTTTGCACTACACTGTTTTTTAGGAAAATCTCCAGTAAATCATAATCTTCCCGCCCAAACTTATAGCCGATATAAGGCGTTTTGCGCAACAGAGACTTATTTCCCTGAAAATAAATCCACTCACTGCCATTAGCAAGCTTGAGCTGATAATCTGGCGGCCCCAAATAATTCAGCACTTCTTTATTGGTAGTTTGAAGAGGGACAATAAGTGAGGCATCAGATGCCAAATGCCGCACGTAGGTGGTGGAGGAACAGGCGGCAAGCATAATTCCAACAAAAACAATGAGAAATGATCTACGGACAGAATACATTGATATCCTATGGCTGAATTAGTAAGACTTAATTTATAACTTATTAGCCTGATCCGCACTATTTTGCAACAATTTGCGACTCAGGCTTGACCTGAAGATATTTTCTGCTTTAAGATAATTTTAGTTACCTTATAATTAATTACTCAAAAAAGGATTCTGCCATGCTTTGTCCAAAATGCGGCTATATATCATTTGACAGCCTTGATTCCTGTCCAAGCTGTAACCAAGATCTTGCTGCAACCAAAAAGACATTAAACGGTACAGCCATCGTAGTAGAAGAGCAATATTTTTTAGGCTCTATTTACGGCCATGATGATCAGCTGCCTCCGGCGGACGAGTATGATAACCAGTCTGCTGGGGAATCCGGGCTGGAAAGTGATGAATCAACCTCGCTCGACGAAATAACAGCAGATAGTCGGGATGAGATTTCATTTGATCTTGAGGAAATGCCTCCCCTTGACCAATCAAGTCTGGATTTGAGTCCTGACCAAGACAGCGATGACTGGCAAAGGGATGAAGGGGCGGCTCTCATGGATAATATCCCTGGTAATGAGGCAGAACTAAGCATAGAGCCTGAGGCTGGCATTAGTCTTAAACCCGAGGATCTCACTGAGGAAGAGAAGGAGCTGCCACCTGCGAGCATCTCTAACAAAGAGGCGGATGTCGCGCCGATAATATTAGAAAGTCCCCTGTCTGAAACTAAAGATGAGGAAAAGAATGATGACCAGCTTACCCTTGAGATAAATTCGCTCTCCTTGGAAATTGACGATAGTCCTTTAGAAGAACCAGCAGACCCGGCGGCAGAGAAGGATGATTCGGAGGTCCTGTCTCTTGACCTGGAGCAAATAGACCTCTCTGATTTAGTTCATGCCCCGCAACCCGCCGCTTCAGCCCTGGAGAATTCCACCATCCCCCAGGTGGATGAATCTCTTGACCTGGGAGATATCAATATTGACGAGCAGGAATTAACCCTGGAAAGTTCGGAGCCGGAGGTAGAAGCCCTAGAACTGGAATTTGATCATGACAACCAGGATGTGGAAAATGCCTCTCTGGAACCGATAGATCTTAGTTTAGATATAGAAGCGGCACCAGAGGAGCTTGATTTATCTCTGGATGAAATTGTGACTGCTGAAGAAAAGCAGTAACTATTCAGCCAAACAACCTGGCAAACCATGACTATATTTTAAAAGTAACAAATTCAATATGTTGCATATCTTGTTTATATGAAAGTCATCTGCCAAGGATATTGGCCTTGCCACGACTTTCATGTTTCGTTGCGCCCGGCTTAACCGGGCATGGCTGTTACTTAGAAGTAAAAGGCAGGACTGGCTGAATAGGTACTGAAAAAATCATCCTTTATTTATTGCTCTTCTGAGTCAAACCGCCCCTCACGTAAATCCCGTCCCTCAATGAAACGCTTGATGGACTCCGCTGCCATGCGTCCCTGGTGGACGGCCTTAGCGGCGGTCTGCGGCCCTAAAACGGCATCGCCGCCGGCAAATAACCAATCAATGTTAGTTTGCAGGGTATCGGGATCAACATCAAATGTTCCCCATTTGGTCATTGCCACATTTTCTCCGGCACCGGCGGTGGGATCTACCTTCTGGCTTACTGCGGGAATTACGGCATCGGCCTTGATCATAAAATTAGATCCCTCAATGGGTACTGGTCGGCAACGGCCCGAGGCATCGCATTCGCCAAGGCGCATCTTGATGCACTCTATCTTGGATAAGCGGCCATCTACGCCATGAATTTTAACCGGAGCCGCTAAAAATTCAATCTTAACCCCTTCTTCCCGCAGATGATGAATCTCCGCCTTGGCGGCAGGCATCTCGGCCATGGTGCGCCGGTAAAGAATAAATACCTTGTCCGAGCCTGTACGCAGAGCTGTACGAGCCACATCAATGGCCACATTACCGCCGCCAACCACGACCACCTCTTTGCCCAAATGGATATCCTTGCCAAGATTAACATCACGCAGGTAATCAACCCCGTGCATAACGCCCTTTAAATCCTCGCCCTCAATACCAAGTTTACGGCTGGCATGGGCACCAGGGCTGAGAAATACCGCCTTAAAGCCCTCCTGGCGCAAATCGTCAATGGTCTTATCTATGCCAATCTTGATATTATTTATTATCTCAATTCCGCAATGCTTCAGGGCGTCAAACTCGGCATTAATAATATGGCGGGGCAGACGGTAGGCGGGAATGCCGACACTAAGCATGCCGCCAAGAACAGGCAGGGCCTCAAATATGGTACAATGATAACCCTCATGGGCAAGATAATAGGCCACCGCCATCCCGGCCGGGCCGGAACCGACAATGGCGACCCGTTCCTCTTTCGGCAAGGCGCAGGCCTTGGTCATATTCATATTATGGAGAACCATCCAGTCGACAATATAACGTTCGAGCATACCAATGGCCACCGGTTCGCCTTTCTTGCCGCGAATGCATGAACCTTCACATTGAAACTCATGGGGGCAAACCCTGGAACAGACTGCGGGCATTGTGCTGGTCTCTCGGATAACCCAGTAAGCCTCCTCTATCTTTCCCTCACGTAACAGGCGAATAAATTCAGGAATATTATTATGAATGGGACAGCCAATCCGGCATTTAGGTTTCTTGCACTGCAGGCAGCGCTCAGCCTCCAGCATAGCGGTCTTTTCATCAAAATTAAGGGTAACCTCATCAAAGTTCTTAATGCGCTCGGCGGGCGGCAATTCAACGGCCTTTTGGCGCATAATCGCAAGTCTTTCCTTTGGTTTCATCTCAGCCTCCAATAAAAAAGTTTTAGTACTGGACAATTTTTTTTTTTTTATATAGCCTAAATTGTGAGTTGTAGCTGTTCCCTGGTATTCAATAAATGTAATAGTTCACCAAAGTTGATGCTGCCCGATAGTGTAAGAGTTTACCAGTGCCTTAGATCGGAGTCTCACTACGTTCGCTTACCTTGTTTGTTCCTGTCTAGTACTTCCTGCACGTGACGTGAGAGGGCTGAAACGGATGGATCTAAGGCACTGGTGAGCTCTTACCAATAAATAACACAGTTCTGGTGCTTCAACCTTACTGATTCCGTAACTATGCGGGCTGTAAACAAAGTAACTTAATCCTGTAACCCAAAAAACTAACCATGAAGGCAGAATTTATCAATCCTTTTCTGGTCTCGACCAAGAATGTATTGGAAACCATGTGTCAGACCAAAGTTACCGCCAATAGCCCATTATT
>VAPL010554261.1_pt1 | contig 16451 bp, 12 predicted proteins | sample 3395061 | NCBI WGS metagenome assembly VAPL01 (sample SAMN08290444, study PRJNA428436) | hydrothermal vent metagenome | isolation source: Deep-sea hydrothermal vent chimney 2 | place: Pacific Ocean: Juan De Fuca Ridge | depth 2182 m m | reverse complement strand
GACGAGTCTATGAAGTTGATAAGCAGTCATCTGCGTTGTTGCACTCGCTTACATTAGCTCGGCTAGTGCTGCACTCGTGCGCCTAGCAGCTGACTACTTCTAAACTCCCTATACCCGTCAATATAACCTTGACAGACCACTAGGGTTATACTGGCACTTTTTCAACAACCAGTTGCAATGGTTCAGGGCCGACCAGTTTGATACGTTCATCTTTGTTCAAATCAAGCGATAACCCAACAATATCTGCCTGAATAGGAAGCTGTCTACCATTACGTTCTAATAGTGTTACAAGACAGACTCGTGCCGGTCGGCCATAGTCAAATATCTCATTGAGAGCAGCTCGGATGGTTCTGCCAGTATATAAAACATCATCGACCAGTATAATGTCTCTATTATCAACGTCAAAAGGTAATTCACTGCGTTTTACTTGTGGATGCAAGCCGTCTTGCGAAAAGTCATCTCGATAAAACGTAATATCCAACAAACCTAATGGTTCAATCAGGTTAAGGTGTTGATGCAGTAACTTGGCAACCCAGGCGCCGCCTGAGTGAATGCCTACCATTAACGGGTTGGTTAATTGGTTGTTTTCAATGCGTTGCCGAAGCTTGTTAGAAAGCTGATCCAATAATTGATTAATATCGCACGGATACTGTTTCATCTTGCAACTCTGGATGGTTGTTGATCAAGCCAGGTTTGCAAGATTAATTGCGCAGCGATCTGATCTTGTAGTTTTACTGCTTTGGCATGGCTGACACCAGTTTCTTGATAGAGCAATTGCCAGGCTTCACGACTGCTTAGGGTTTCATCAACTTGAGTTACCGACAAAGAAAAGCGTCCTTCCAGTTGTCTTGCAAACTTTTGGATGGCGCGGGTTACTTCATGTTCGCTGCCGTCCATGTTTCGTGAGATTCCAACGATTATTCCAGCAGGCTCCCAATTCACAATCAGCTCTTGAATAGTTTTCCATCGTAGTTGTTTTGGAATTGAATGAATTGTGGTTAATGCATTAGCAAGACCTGTTTCAGTATCACCAATCGCGACACCTATTTTTTTTAGCCCAAAATCAAAACCAAGATAAGTATCAGTTTTTTGTGGTGGTTTTGTGAAAGGTTGAAGCATTTGCAATGATGATTGATGCAGCCAAACGCAAGACTATGCGTGTCCCACTTGTGTAGTAAGGATCCTGAGATCGACACCAAGATTGGCTGCAGCAACTTTACTACGCTGCTCTACCGGTGTTTCAAACAAAATGGATGAATCACCTGGAACGTTTAACCATGCGTTGTCAATGATTTCCTGCTCCAATTGTTTTGCACCCCACCCAGCATAACCCAGTGCAATCAGAAACTGTTGGGGACCTTGCTTGATCGCAATTGCTTCCAGAATATCGCGTGAGGTTGTCAGTGAAATGGAATCGGTCATTTTTAGAGTGGAATCCCATTCACCAAACGGTTGGTGAAGAATAAATCCACGCTCAGGTTCAACTGGTCCACCATCAAAAACGGGCAGGTTGATGATTTCATCATTGACATCCTTAATGCTCATCTGCTGCATCACTTCACCTAGCATTATATTACTGCGGCGATTAATAACAACACCAAATGCTCCTTCTTCTGTGTGCTGACATAAGTAGGTTATGGAGCCTGAAAAATCGGATCCATGCAGGCCAGGCATGGCGATAAGAAATTGATGAGCGAGTGATGATGTTTGGTTTTTGATTGGCGTGTCGTTTGTATCCATTGTAGTTTACCAAGCGTTATTCCATGCACGTTCCATAGCAGGGCAGTTGTCTGGAAAAAATTTTCGAGAATAAATGCTAATGATTCGAGCCAGTTGAGAACTTGTTCTGAGAAAAAATCCATCTGCGCTTGATAAATAAAATTTCAACCTCATCGCGCACACCTTCCGGCAATTTTGCATAGGGAGCTGCCAGTTTTACGATATTGATTGCAGCCTGATCCAGTTCTTTATGTCCTGACGAACGCAATACATCGATACGATAAAGCGAGCCATCTGTATTGATTCCTACGCTTAGTTCAAGTGCGCCGGATAATCTGCCATTGCGTGCTGATTCTGGATAATTCATGTTGCCAATACGTTCTATTTTGCTTTTCCAGCTTTTTTCATAAGCAGCAGCTTGATATTTGTGCGCATTAATCGTATGCGCATAAGCGACTCTTTTGTTAGAGACTTGACGCGCCATCAACTCTGTCAGTTCTGAGCTAACCTGAGAAATTTGTTGGGCCAGCATTTCAGGTGTAAATTTTTTCTCGGTTTTGGTTGTTTCTTCAATGAACTGAGGTTCTACTTGGGTGCTCGATTGCTGTTCTGTCACTATCTGTTGTTGTTTATCCCGGGTCATTACAGGCTTGGTTTCTTTGTCCATTTGTTTTACGTTAGGTTTCACCGATACAACCTGCGCATCTTGCATTGCAGGTGCTGCTCGAGGTTGTTCAGCCTCACCGTCAATTCCGAAACCCGTCTGATCTTCCTGAGCCAGTACATCTGCTTTGTCAGGGCGCAACTGATCAGCGGTTGGTATCACCAATGTGACTTCCAGCGAGCGTTTATTCAGTGCCTTAAATTGTAATTTAAAATCCAGGCCAAATAGTAAGATCATGTGCAATACAACAGCAATGGTCATCGCGAATATAAAACGATCTGCCGAAGGCAGTTTGTCACGTCGAATCAGATCTGCAGTATTCATCTAATCACCCATTTCCCAAACGATTTTCAATACGGTCAAGAAAATCACCAGCAATGTTTAACCCATATAAAGCATCCAGTTCTCTGGCGCAAGTCGGGCTGGTTACATTGATTTCAGTTAAATAATCGCCAATCACATCAATTCCTACAAATAACAGTCCTTTTTCTTTCAAGGTTGGTGAAACTTGTTCAACAATCCAGCGGTCACGTTCACTAAGTTCGACTCCCTTGGCAATTCCTCCAGCAGCAAGATTACCACGACTTTCGCCGCGAGCAGGAATTCTTGCCAATGCATAGGGTACTGCTTTGCCATCGATTACCAGAATACGTTTATCGCCCTCACTGATTTCCGGTAGAAACTGTTGTGCCATTGCGAATCGTGCGCCATAGTCGGTCATGGTTTCCAGAACCACAGAAATATTCGGGCTATCTTCAGTCAGTACAAATATGGATGCTCCACCCATTCCATCCAATGGCTTGAGCACAATTTTATGATGCTCAACCAGAAACTTGCGAAACTGTTGCTGGCTACGGCTCACCAGTGTTGGGGGAGAGCACTGTGGGAACCAAGCAGTATACATCTTTTCATTCACATCACGTAGTGACTGTGGTTTGTTGACTACCAGTACTCCGGCTAACTCAGCGCGTTCCAACAAATAAGTGGTATAAATATATTCCAGATCAAACGGTGGATCCTTACGCATCAGGATGATATCCAGATCTTTCAGTTGGATAGTCTCATGCTGAAGATATTGATGCCATTGATGTGGATCTTCAAACACCTCTACCGTTCGGGATGTTGCAAAAGTTTGACCATCACGAAGATACAAGTCGCCCATTTCCATCACATGGATATCCCAGTGACGTTTTTGTGCCTCCAGCATCATCGCAAAAGTGGTATCTTTCTTATATTGAATCCCTTCCAAAAGATCCATGACTATGCCAAGTTTAATTGTCAATTATTCTGCTCATTATAGTTAAAGTATGGAAATAAATCTGATGCTGGTTGCTTTAGGAATGGAAATTAAATAACTTATACATTTTGGCGCAGGCTTTGAATACGGACAAAAAGACAAGCTAAAATGTATAAGTTATTTAATTTCCATTCCTTAGTCTCGTTTTAGGTCATTTAGGCTCTCAGTGCTGGAAATTTCAATGGTGATCATATGCAGTCAATTTTACCATTGTTCAGGATAAGGAGCGCGCATGAAATAACTTGGACAATTGGCGCAATATTATTGTTTGTATCAAGGTACAGAAACAGGCGCTGGACTATGCAACTGTTTCTGTAACGCGGAAGACAGACTAAAAGATACGTCAAATGTCCAGGTTATGTCGTGCGCGTTCCTAAGCACGATTCACCTGTTAGCATCTTTTTGTAGCTAAACTTCAGCGACAGCATTATTCTCTGCTCGATATTGTACGCTTTCTGCTAAAATTGATCTAAACGCGCGTGCCAAAGCGGACATCAATTAGAATTAAAAAAATCTGCACAGTTATCTTTTTCTGTGTGTATCACTACCAATTAGGAATTACACCTTATGCCGCGATTTTTCAGCTGGGCGAGTACTGAGTCAGTTACCGATGATTTTATCAAACAGTCCACTGCAACGCTTGATATCAATCAACCTGAACATTTCAAACACAGTAATCGAGCCGGATTGTTTAACAAACAAACAGCCCCGTTTGCTGCTAACAATCTGCTGGCTTCAATCAACGGTCGCTGTAAATGGCTGGATTCAGACTTGCAGAAACAGGCCAGACAACAAGGTGATGCAGTCGCGTTACTGGAAGCTTGGCAGCGTTATGGCACAGATTTTCTAAAACATTTTATTGGACCATGCAGCGTCGCAATTGCTAATCTTCAGACTTCAGAATTGTTTGTCAGTACAGATCGAGTCGGAATTAACAATTTTTATTATGCTTCGCCAGCTCAAGGTGGCATCGTCATTGCCGACGAGATCAATCCTATCATTAGTCACCCCGGAGTTGAGGCCAGTATTTCTGAACAAGCCATCTATAACTATGTCTATTTCCACATGGTTCCTGGTCCAGATTCAATTTATCACAATATAAAAAAATTGCCGCCAGCACATTATCTTCATTTTAAAAATGGTAAGACTGAGATCAAGCAATACTGGATGCCAGAATTCAGTGAAAATACAGCTGTTTCCATGGAAACCATGCAAACAGAGCTCAAGGATTTACTGCGCGACATCGTGTCGGACCGAGTCAGTATGGCAGGTAATCTCAATATAGGTAGTTTTTTGAGCGGAGGGCTGGATAGTTCAACTGTCACAGGTTTTATGGCGCAAGCATCGGCTACAACACCCTCCAGTTACACAATTGGTTTCGATGCCGAAGGCTATGACGAGGTGGAATATGCTCGCATTGCAGCGAAACATTTTGGTACTAAAGGCATGGAATATTACCTGACACCAGAAGATATTATCGATGCAGTGCCTCGAATTGCTGCTCTCTATGACGAGCCATTTGGTAATTCATCTGTAATCCCAACCTATTATTGCGCTAAATTTGCCAAGGACAATGGAGCGGATGTTTTGCTTGCCGGTGATGGTGGTGATGAACTGTTTGCAGGTAACGACCGTTATGCAAAGCAACAGGTTTTTGAATTCTACAATCTGATGCCTAAGGTCGCTCAGAAAGCCTTGTATGCATCACTCAGTCATTCAGAAACTGTTGATAAAATAACGCTGTTACGTAAAACTAAAAGCTATATCGACCAAGCCAGTATTCCATTGCCTGATCGATTGCAAACCTATAACTTTCTGCATCGGCATAATCCGGAGGAGGTTTTTTCACGTGATTTTCTAGGACAAATTAACTGTCATCTGCCGTTGGAATTACAACATCACTGGTATCATCAGCCTGAGTCAGTCACTGCTCTGAACCGCATATTATATATGGACTGGCACTTCACTCTTGCGTGGAATGATTTACGCAAAGTCAGTCGCGTTTGCAATTATGCCGGGATAGAAGTCGAATACCCCATGCTGGATGAGCAGCTCATTGATTTCTCATGCCGTATTCCCAGCAATTGGAAACTCAACAAACTACGCTTGCGCCACTTTTATAAACAATCCATGCAGGGCTTTTTGCCAAATGCCATCTTGAAAAAGCCTAAACAAGGATTTGGGTTACCATTTGGGATTTGGGCAAAAAATCATCATGGGCTAAAAGCACTGATACATGACAATATAGAAAAGTTGAAAACACGCGGCTTCATTAATCCTGAATTTCTGGATAAAGCGCTGGATATGCACGATAACAGTCATGCTGATTTTTACGGAGAATTATTGTCGGTATTGATGATGCATGAGCTATGGATGAGCGCTCACGAGATCAAGATATACAAGACTTAGAAACTATAGATCATGTAGTGCGTTAAGGAATGGAAATTTGTAACTGTTCAGCGTAATTAGTAACTGCTCAGATTACGCTGAGTAGTTACGGAAATTTTATACTTGTACATTCTTGCTTGTCTCTATGTCCGTCTTCTGCGTTTTAACAACAGTACATAGCTCGCTATGCCTTGATGACAAACAAAAATCCTGGGCCATTATGTAAGCAAGTTATTGAATTTCCATTCCTAAGAATTTTGCGGTGGGATATAGCCTTCTGGCAGTTCAACACCGGTGCCAAACAGAAACTTGTCACGCTCCTCTTCCAACATTTTCTTGGCTTTCGGCTCAAATGGAGTCAGTCTGTTTTCATTGATGACCATGGTTTGGTGATCCAGCCATTCCTGCCAGGCTTGACGCGATATCTTTTCATAAATTTCTTGTCCTTTTTCCCCAGGAAACGGTGGCTCATCCAGGCCTTCTGCCTGAGTTCCCAGCTTTACACAACCAATTATCCGCGCCATTCAAAAACCTCATAGATGAGTAAAAATCACTTCTGTAGTCTATCAGAAATGTAACTACTCAGCGCAATCTGTAGCTGCTCAAATTGCCCTCTAGTTTGTTCAAGAGCAAGGTGAAAGCGCGAAGTTTATAGGTATCAATGAGCACTTTCAACACAGCTATTGGACAAAATAGAGGGTAAGCTGAGTAGTTACTCAGAAATAATACCTGTATTCGGCAACAACATCACTCTCTGGCTTCTATCCCACATTTCTTACCAGTTGGTGGGATAGATACAATGAAGCATACATTAACCAATATGATAGACTGCGCACGTGAAGCTTCATCTATCAACCAATGAATGGCTGTTTGAGGCTGTCTTTCTTTAAAAACATAACATTGGAGGCACCAGAAATGAAATTGAAACCATGGGGAAAAAAGCTCAATCCGTTTTATGTCATTGTCGGGCTAATGACAATCTTTTTTATCAAAAAGGCTTATTCCTTATATCAAAATATGCCTGTGGAATAATGTAGACAGGCCTCATTGTCGGATGGCGCTGCGCTTATCCGGCCTACTGTTCATCCGACGGTAATTCCTGGCTCTCTATTGGTTGCTGTTTGGTTGGCGTAAGATTCCTTTGTATAGTCGGCCCAAGATATTCCAGAACCTGTTGAGAATCATAAGCATTCAAATCACCTTCTGGTTTTTGACCTTCATACATGAGCACTTCAGCACTCACTTCATACCATGAATACGGACAACAGTAGTCGTAATAATCATAATTATGATGACCATATCCATATCCCCAGCTGTTATAGTATCCATGACGACTATGTGAGTAGGGAAAATAACGATAGCGACTCATTTGCTTTGTATTTTTGTCGTGCAATATAAAATAATCATATCCGGTTGCAGAGGATATCTCAGCAGCACGATAGATTAAATAGTTTTCAGTGGTTTCGGCTGTCATCGAACTATTGCCAATAAACGAGAGTGCGAAACGATTTTCCTCGATACGCTTCTCCTGATAACCAGCACCATCACTATAGGGTCGATACGCTGGCAAGTTTGATGCGCAACCACCCAATAAGGCCACCAGAAAGCAAAAATACAGTGTTCGCATTCGAGGCATTGTTGTTTTACTAAAAAATTTCATTATTTACTCCACGCAGTTAGCAGGATGTTGCTTGTATCCATTCAATTCAATGTTTGAACTGGAAACACAATTCACACAGCGTCTCCTGACCACAGTCAGCAATGTATCATTATACTCAATGTAGATGAATTGCTGATTAATTGCCTGTAGATGTTTAGATGACTCGCAATACATCATTGCTTGTCGAAATTATTTGGTGCTGTTCCTAAGTTTGCCCCAAATCCCAGATTGCCTGTTGATCCGAACAGCAATTGCTTTTTCCACAAGATTACGGCTTCCCAGAATACGAATGCTTTTGCGTGCTCTGGTGATGGCTGTATAAATCAGTTCTCGACTTAAAACAGGTGATATTTCTTCTGGCAACACCAGCAATACATGATCAAATTCTGAGCCTTGTGATTGATGGACTGTGAGTGCCCAGGCAGCTTGGTAAGCTGGCAGTCTGGCTGGCGAGAGTATTCTTATTCCACCATCAGGTTTGGAGAAATAAGCTTTTAATTCTCCTGATTGAGAATCGGCGAGCAAACCAATATCACCATTGAATAAATCAAGTTGGTAGTTGTTGCGGCTGATAATAATGGGTTTTCCGTTGTAAAATTGCCCTTGTCCTGAAATGAAATTGTGCTTACACAGTAGATTTTCAATAGTTCGATTAAGCCCATCGACCCCCCATTGCCCTCTTCGATGGGCACATAACAATTGAAACTGATTGTTTGCCTGTAAACACTGTTGAGGTTCTACATCGGCTGCGAATTGTTGAGCAATCTGTTGGATTAAATAGTCATCCAGCCGCGCCATGTCTGATGCTTGCCAAGCGACCTCCGGATATTGTTGTGCATCCAGCAACCGCAGCGCAGCGTCACTGTCACCAATGTTCACCGCTTCTGCCAGTTGACCAATGCCCGGACATTCTGCAAAGCGATAACTATGTTGCAAACGGGTAATACAGTGTTTAAGCACACTGTCTTCCTCGTTGCGACACAGTTCCCCGAACACTGCTCCAGTTTCTACCGAGACCAGTTGATCGGCATCGCCAAGCAAGATTAATCGTGCATCCGTGCTGACGGCATCAACCAGTTTGCTCATTAATGCCAGATCGATCATCGATGCTTCATCAATAATCACAGTATCGTAAGGTAATGGATTATCAGCGTTATGCCAAAAATTAACGCGATTGGGTCGATAACCGAGCAAGCGATGGACGGTACTGGCTTGCAGGCGTTGCGAAGACAACTTTACAGTATCGCTGATGGCTTGCTGGATGCGTGTTGCAGCTTTTCCGGTAGGTGCTGCAAGTGCGATACGTGAATCTGGGTTGTAGTGATACAAGATTGTTAACAAACCAGCAATTGTGGTGGTTTTTCCGGTTCCGGGACCACCAGTAATAATACTTAACTGCGATCGGATCGCTTGCTGAATCGCTTGAGTTTGTTGTTCGGAAAGCGTTTGATCTTGTAACAGCTCGGTTAGCGTATTGTCATCGACTGGTAACGTTGCTTGTGGAATAGCCGACTGCGCTGCACGATTGCGCAATGCAGTTGCAAGTTGTTGCTCATACTGCCAGTAACGCTGAAAATACAAGCGCTTGCTATCATCCAAAATTAGTGGAGTGATTGTATCGGGCTTGCCAACTGCTGGACTGGATTCGAGTATCGTCAGCCATTCTGGTAAGGAGGGAGCGCTGTATCCTTCAATCTGCTGACCTGCATAATCGGCTAACTGCAAACACACATCACCTTGTCGCACTTGATGGCTTAATAGGCGTATTGCATGTTTTAGTGCCTGATTTTCCGGCGCATTTTCACCTTCAGTAAGCAAAGATGCGAGCTGCTGGTCAATAGGCTCCCATTGCCAGTCTTGTGCGATCATGCTGCTTGACGGTTTGAAAACATCTGGCTTAATGTTTCAATCAATTGTTGCGCAGGTTTATCAAAATAAATCCCCGTCCCCGGTGCTGCCTGCGGCGACATTCCACGCAGAAACAAATAATAAACACCGCCAAAATGGCGCTGGTAATCGTAATCCGCTAGTCGCAATTCTAAAAAACGATGTAATGCTACGCTATAAATCAAATACTGTAGGTAGTAATGTTGGTTGGCAAGGGTATGCATCAGGTTATTCGCATGATAAGCATGTTGATTAATACCTAACCAGTTTGATTTGTAATCAACCAGATAATAACAATCGTTTTGACGATAAACCAGATCAATAAACCCGCGCATCCAGCCTTGTATATTTCGCGAAGTTAATCGATTGATTGCTGAGTGGATTATCGAATCAGGATAATAGTCAATCAACAGTTTTTTAATGCTTTGAATGTTCAGGTTTTCGATAGGATAGTAAAAACCGAGTTCATCGATTCGATCAGTTGTTGCCAATTGTCGAAGACAAAATTGACTGTCTGCTTGTAACGGTGTGTCCAGCACTTGTTGTAACCAAGGAGTAACCAGTTGCGCCAGATGCTGCTGTTGATCAGCAAAATGATTGGCTCGCAGCGCATCTTTTATGATTGTCTGTTGGTCGGTAACCGGCCTGGTAAAATCCAGATCTTCAAGCATTGTGTGCAAACATGTTCCTGCTTGTGATCCTCGCGGGAATTCACTCGCGGCTTGCGGAATTTCCTGGCTGACAAATGATTGGTCATCCTCCGGCTGTTGGTGATCTACACCATGCGTTAACAATGTGAAACTCACAACTTGTTGTGGGGACGCAATTATTCCAGAAAACTGACGCGGCTTGCGTGGCTTGTTTTGTTTTGTGGCAGGCTTGAAAGAAACGAATACTGGTTGGGGTAACAAAAAATGCTGCATAGCGCCGTTGCTTTTGCTGACGATGCTATCCAGAATTTCGAGTTTATCAGCCACACTCAGGTTTTTGATAGCATCAGTTGTTTCTGCTATCGTCGTCAGCTGATGATTGCCATACAGCAGCCAACCTAATGCGGATTTTTCAATGCCATTGATTTGACCAGTCACAATCGTGCAATGATATTTTGCTCGGGTCAGTGCTACATACAGTAAACGCAATTCCTCCGCCAGTGCTTCGTTAACAGCAAGCAGTTTTCCGTACTCACGTTGATCTGACCCCATATCCAGACAAGCAAGATGATTCTGTTCTGGATCATGATAAACAAAAGGCTCACCATTATCTGCTTCCGTTGAAGACAGTTTGCCATCCCACAGGAACGGACAAAAAACCAGATTGTATTCCAGACCTTTACTGGCATGAATGGTGACAATTTTCACCAGATTTTCATCACTTTCCAGCCTTAGTACAGCTTCTTCATCTTCGCTGTCACGCTGGCGATTCAACCAATTCAGCAGACCTTGTAAACCTAAAGCATTATCCCCATTCTGTTGATTAAGTAATTCACCCAGATGCAACAAATTGGTAATGCGTCGTTCACCATCTGGTAATACCAGCCAACGACGATAACAATTGCCAGCCTCAATAATTGTTTTAAACATACGCATAAAACCATGTTTCAACCAAAGCTGATGCCAGTCACGAAAAGTATCCAGCCATCGATCCCACGCTTGCTGGGCGAGTGCATCATCATTCTCAAAGCTGGCAATTTGTTGTGCATTCAAACCCAGAATTCGAGTTACCAATGCGGCACGAATTAATCCATGTCTGGTTGGTTGCAAAATTGCAGTGATAATATGGGCCAGATCTTGTGCTTCAAGCGTATTGAAGACACTATCATGAGTCAGTAGCACGCTGGCAATGCCACGCGCAGTCAATGCATGCCGAATACTTTCTCCTTGTCGATTGGTTCTAACCAGTACCGCGATATCGCCACCGCACACCGCATGCGCATCAATCTTAAATTGCCCGGCTATACCGCGATTCAGTAACACCGCAATCTCATCAGCAACAGCATCCACAATCAACGGCTCAGCATTGGTTTTTGCAAGCAGCTTATCCGGCTGATTTTGGTTTTCAACAACCCAGCAGCGCAATGCCGGAAACTCATCTGGAAAATGCGCATTCAGCGCCTCACCTTGCGCGGCCTCAACAGTTTGATAGTTGATAGTATCCAGCCAAAATGGGCGCTGATTATGTTGGAACAAGGTGTTAACAGCAGTCACCATGCGTTGTGATGATCGCCAATTTTGAGTCAAAGTCCACCACGGCTTCTGCGCAGTTTCGCGAGCGCGTAAATAGGTATAAATATCTGCACCACGAAAACTGTAAATCGCTTGCTTGGGATCACCAACTAAAAACAGTGCTTGAGCTGATTGGTTTGATTGATGGTAAATTGAATCAAAAATTTCATACTGAACCGGATCAGTATCTTGAAACTCATCAATCAACGCGACAGGAAAGCGCTTGCTGATTTGACGTGCCAGTTTTGAGCCTGATTCGCTGGTTAATGCTTCGTGTAAACGCAATAACAAATCGTCATAACTGAGAATCCCTTGTTCATGTTTGATTTGTTTTAAACTGATTTGTAAATGCTCTAACAACTGCAAACGTATCTGATTGATGGCTTGCTGATTACAAATTTGATGCTGTAAGGTCAGCGATATATACACTTCCCAAACATCAAAAAAAACATGGTGTGGTGTTAGATGATTTTTTTTGGTTTTTTCCTTTAGGACTGATGCCGTAAAAAGCTGGGCGCATTTCATCTCATCTTTTGATAACAAACCAGGGCTGGTTGTATTAACAAGCGTTTCAAGCTGATGCAATTTGTCTGGCAATGTCTCGATTTTATAGCTATTTCGTTTCAGCCCTTCATCTTCAATTAGCAGTTTTTTAATATCTTCCGAAGATTTACCCCAAACTGTCCTCGCTTTATCCAGTTTGGTTTGCAGATCAGTTCCAATGGTTTCACAAGCAGAATCCAGTTGCAATGGCAACACATTCAAATACGGTTTGGAAACCCACTTAGCGACACTGTTGGCTAATGTTTCCGGTGTCAACTTTGCGCTGGCAAGCTGATCCAGTTGATGATTGGTCGCGTTATAAAAATGCTTACGCCAATAATCATCAACAATTTGCTGACGCAGTTCCTTCTCATCCCGGACAATCTCATTATCAAAAGCAACGCCAGTTTCCAATGCAACATCTTTTAGCAAGCGTTGGCAAAAACCGTGAATGGTATAAACCGATGCCTGGTCAAAGCTACAGATCGCCAACCTTAGATTTTTAATAGCCTTAGCAGTTTGCTCCGGACTGGGAGTGATCTGATCGCGTAGTTGCTTTAGAAAAGGATCAACAGGTATTTGATCCGTTGAAATCGCTTGCAATGCATCGACTAAAGCATTGCGCAAACGTGCTCGCAACTCTTCGGTCGCAGCATTGGTGAAAGTCATCACCAGAATCTTACTAACATCCAGATCCTGTTCCACAATCAAGCGTGTGTATAACGCTGCTATAGTGTAGGTTTTACCAGTCCCTGCGCTGGCTTCGATTAGATTGCGACCAGTGAGTGGAATGTTGTTGAGCTCAAGAGAACGTGCGTCAGTTATTTCCGTCATAGTCTGTCTACTATCGATTTTGTTCTAATAGGCTATGATAAGATAATACAGATTTTTGAAATGGCATATCCAAAAATCCATTAAGACAAATTTCGCAATAATCCCACTACCGATCATTTAACTAAGAAGTGAGGATTTAATAACTTCCGGATGTTATTAAATCCTCACTCCTAAACACAATGACTCCAGTTCGTTTATGTATGCATTAATATCAGGAATATGTTCGTGAATAAAATACAGAAAATATTTTTACTTGTAGTTCTGCTTTTTGGATTCTGTCAATCTGCACTGAGTATTACTCAACAGAACGGATGGTGGTGGAATGCAGATGAATCAGGACGTGGGTATACAATTGAACAACAAGGTGACAAGATTTTCTTTGCCGCATACTTATACAACGATGATGGCAGTGCTGTGTGGTATACAGCCGACATGGATAAAACAGCAGATGATCAGTTTAATGGTACTTTGCTGAGATTTCAGAAAGGACAAACACTCACTGGCGAATACCAAAAACCAGAACTCGCTGATACTCCTGGCGAGGTTTCTCTTAAATTTAGCAGTGAAACTGAAGGGACACTAACCCTATTAAATACCAACATTCCGATCACACGTTTCAAATTTGAAGAAGATCCAGCAACAGTCACCAAACCGGAAACGGGATGGTGGTGGAATCAAGATCAATCAGGGCGAGGCTATGCAATAGAGCAACAAGGTGACAAGATTTTCTTTGCAGCATACCTGTATAACGACACTGGTAATGCTGTATGGCATACAGCCTTAATGACTAAAACGGCAGACAGTCAGTTTGCAGGTGAGTTGGAAGAATTTCAGAAAGGACAGACACTAACCGGTGAATACATAAAACCAGAACTTGCTGGCATACCAGGCGTGGTTTCTCTGAGTTTTAGCAGTGAAACTGAGGCTACATTAACCTTGTTAAATACTAATATTCCGATTACACGTTTCAGATTTGGTGATGCCTCGACTTCAGTTTCAACATCAGCAACCAAACAAGTACGGATTACACTTTCTCAGGATGGTCAATCACTTGGTGAAATCATTGTAGACCTTGAGATAGCAAAAGCACCGATTACAACGACAAACTTCTTAACCTATGTGAATGATCAATTTTATGATGGAACAATCCTCCATCGTGTAATTCCTGATTTCATCATACAAGGTGGTGGATTAACGCCTGGACTCATTGAAAAACCAACGCGTGATCCAATCAAGAATGAGGCTGACAATGGTTTAAAAAATGACCGTGCCACAATTGCTATGGCTCGCAAAAATAATCCTGATTCAGCACAATCCCAGTTTTATTTCAATCTCCAAAATAATGATAGTTTAAATTTCACCTCCGCAACCACCAATGGATTTGGTTATGCTGTGTTTGGTCGAGTCACACAAGGAATAGAAATTCTTGACCAAATAGAAACCACACAAACACAAAGCATCAGTAGCCGTCGTGATGTTCCGGTTACTGACATTATCATTGATAAAGTAGAGGTCGTTAAATAAATCTAACACTTTATCAACATTATATTGACGGAGTACTAGTTTAATCATGCCTGCGAATGCAACACCCGCTTTATATTATGTTGCCTCACTCTAAATTCTAAATACATCCTTGCTGGAGAAAATTAATTTGAATCACCAGGAAACTGAACCCCAAGCCGAGATTTTGCTTGGAGAAACACGTATTACTTTATTAGGTACAGCTCATGTATCTCGCCAGAGCGCAGACAAGGTCAGGGAATTGTTATCCAGTGGCAATTATGATGCAGTCGCTATAGAGCTTTGTAACAGTCGTTATCAAGTGATAACCAACCCTGACAACCTTGCCAGGATGGATTTGTTTCAAGTCTTGCGTGAGGGGAAAACCTCAATGGTGATGGCAAATCTGGCACTCAGTGCATATCAACAAAAAATGGCTAATGAATTAGGTATTGAACCGGGTGCCGAAATGAAAGCAGCTATTGAAGTTGCTGATCAGCAATCGATTCCTGTCTCAATGATAGACCGGGAAATCGGTATAACCTTAAAGCGCATTTATCGCAATATTCCATGGTGGCGAAAACTAACACTGGTGTCTGCTTTGTTGGCCTCGACACTCAGTAATGAAAAAGTTAGTGAAGATGACATCGAACAGCTAAAACAAGGTGATATGCTTGAATCAGCACTCAGCGGTTTGAAGGAAAATGAGCGTTCTTTGTTTGAGCCTTTGATTGGTGAACGTGACCAATATATGGTTTCGCGTTTGCGTTCAGAACTGGCAGATTCAAGCATTAACAATATGTTGGTAGTCATCGGTGCTGGACATTTAAAAGGCATGCAAACCTTGCTTGAAAAAATACCAGCTCCAACACAGCAAAGTATTCAACAAACTCTGGACAAACTGGATACTATTCCGGTCGCAAGCCGCTGGCCCAAATTAATTCCATGGCTGATTGTTGGCGCTATCGTCGCCGGATTTGCAATTGGCTTTCAGAAAAGCCCACAAATGGGTATGAGCATGGTTGTTGATTGGGTATTGATTAACGGTGGATTGTCGGCTTTGGGTGCGGCATTGGCCTGGGCTCATCCGCTGACCATTATCACCGCTTTTCTGGCCGCACCACTCACATCGCTTAACCCAATGATTGGTGCAGGAATGGTTACTGCCGCTATGGAAGTATTTTTACGCAAACCCAAGGTTGGTGATTTTGCTCAGTTAAAATCAGATGTCACTCAGTGGCGTGGTTGGTGGAGAAACCGTGTCGCTCGTATTCTGCTTGTGTTTTTCCTAAGTTCAATGGGCTCGGCAATTGGTACTTATGTGGCTGGTTTTAGTATTTTTCAGCGGCTTGCTGGATAATTTTTGTGAGAGATTTTATCATTGACCCAAGATTGCAAACAGATAGTTGCTTGCTTGGTCAATTACAGCTTAGTCAAATTCGCCTGATGGATAATGCTTTGTTTCCTTGGTTGATTCTTGTACCCTGCGTCACTCAATTCGAAATCCATCAACTTGATCGTAAACAGCAAATCCAGTTACTGGATGAAATTACTACAATTTCGCATTTCATCGAAAACCATTTTAGCATTGATAAAATTAATGTTGGCGCAATTGGCAATATTGTTCGTCAGTTGCATGTGCATATTGTGGGTAGAAGAGAAGGCGACCATTGCTGGCCAAATGTAGTTTGGGGAGTCAAGGAAAACAAGTCATATACTCAGCTCCAAGTTGGAGTG
>VAPL010882180.1_pt1 | contig 16461 bp, 10 predicted proteins | sample 3395061 | NCBI WGS metagenome assembly VAPL01 (sample SAMN08290444, study PRJNA428436) | hydrothermal vent metagenome | isolation source: Deep-sea hydrothermal vent chimney 2 | place: Pacific Ocean: Juan De Fuca Ridge | depth 2182 m m | reverse complement strand
GTGCGAGACAGTCCAGGAAAATCTTGCCGTAGCGCTTGCCGCGTATTCGCGGGTCGCACAACACGACGACTCCGTAGTCTGTATGGTCACGCAGCAATCGTCCGGCGCCCTGCTTCAGCGCCAATGCCGCGAGTGGTAACTGGTGCTCCATAAAACCGTTCGCGCCCTGTCGTCGCAAATACTCCAACCGCGCCATCATCAGCGGATCGGCCGGGGAAGCGAACGGCAGTTTGTCAATCGCCACAACGCTCAGCGCCGGGCCGCGAACATCCACGCCCTCCCAGAAGCTTCCGGTGCCCAGCAACACCGCATCGCCAAGCTGACGGAAGCGCCGCAGCAAGTCGTCGCGGGGCGCGTCGCCCTGAACCAGCAGCGTTCTCCCACCCAGCGTCGAGCGGCGCGTCTTGAACCATTTCCGCGCGTTATTCAGCGCACGGTGGCTGGTAAAGAGGCAAAACATGCCGCCGGTGGTCAAATCCAGCAGCGGCGTAACGGCCTCCAACATGGCGTCGGTGTGACCGGGGTCCGAGGGCTGTGGCAGGTCCTCCGGTAAATAGATCAAACCGTTCTGATGCAGCGCGAACGGACTCGGGAAAGCCAGGCCAGCAACGCCAGCCAGCCCCATGCGCGAGCCAAAGTGAGAAAAATCCTCGCCAATCGCAAGCGTCGCGGAGGTAAATATCCAGGACTGAAAATCGTTGTCGATAAGCGCCTTCAGTTTCGACGATACGTCCAGTGGCGTGAGATGCAAGCGCAGGCTGCGCGGATGTATCTCCAACCAGCGCAATCCGTCCCAGGCATCCTCCCCTGTCAGCATCGCCAGGCGTTCAGCTGCACCCAGCAGTTGCTCGTGAATCTTCTCCAACTCAGCCGTGGCATCGCCGAGACCGGCAATCGCGAGGTGAACGTCCTGCAGCGCGTGCGCCAGCGTATCCAGAGGTGTACGCAGTTCCTCAATCACCTCGCTCAGCTCGTGCCGGCCTTCCTCACGAGGTGCTTCCGCCCGCAGAATGCGAATGGCGGTATGCAGTGCATCGATACGTCGATCCAGCTCAGGCTCTGAAAATGGCAACGTCGCAACTCTGGATTCGTCCACCAGCCGTTCCAGTTCACGACTGCCCAGGGTCACGCCGAAAAACTGTACGGCGAGATCCGGTACCTGGTGCGCCTCGTCAAGGATTATCGCCTCGGCTCCCGGCAGAAACTCTACAAACCCCTCTTCCTTCATGGCCAGATCAGCAAGCAACAGATGGTGGTTGACGACCACCAGATCTGCTTCCTGAGCTGCCTTGCGCGCACTGGCGACATGGCAGTCGGAGTACTCCGGACACTTGTGGCCCAGGCAATTATCGGCGGTTGAAGTAACCAGTGGCCAGACGGGGGAATCCTCCGGAACTTCGACTAATTCAGCACGATCACCACTGCCAGTACGATAGCGCCATTCACGCACCTCATTAAGATCGTCGAGCAGCGACGGTGCCGCGTCGGTCACCTGATCTAATCGTTGCAGGCACAGGTAGTTCGCGCGGCCTTTGAGCAGCGCAGTTGTCACCGGCCGACCCAGAGCCTTGCCGACCAGTGGCAGGTCACGATGATAAAGCTGATCCTGCAGCGCTTTGGTGCCGGTGCTAATGATCGTCTTACGGCCACTCATCAAAGCCGGAATCAGGTAGGCAAAAGTTTTACCGGTGCCGGTACCGGCCTCGACCACAAGTTTGTCGGAATTCGCGATCGCCTCTGCGACGGCTTCCGCCATCCAGACCTGGCCAGTTCGTGGCTGAAAGCCCGGCAGCAGTTCCTTGAGTGGGCTTTGATCGCCGAAGAATTCCGTCAGAGATTTCACGGCCGCAAGATTACACGGTTCGTCCGCGCTTGGCTCGACCGAATCGCGGCAAATCTATTCGATTTAGCGCTGCCCTGCTATTCGCTTCAGGAATCGCTGATCAGCCTTGATCGAGAAGCGCAGATAGGGTCCGGATGCCGTGTAGCGCGCCGCCGTAAAATCGGCGTCCTCGAAACCCTCGATGTTGTATCCGAGCGTCAGCCACATGTTGGAACCGATGTTATAACCGATGTCTACGCCCACGCCGTAATCGATAACTTTGGACTTGTAGGAGTGATAAATACTGGTGTTTACACCAGCATCCCAGCGCTCGTGAAAACCGCGCCGCAGATCGACGCCGATCAGATCGGTATAGCCGGTGTACGAATCGCCGTCGAACTCACTGCGAACGTATTTGAAGGCGTACTGCAAAGACAACTGCGTTGCAGCACTAAAACGTCGATTGGCATTGAAGTTATTGATGAGGCGCCAGGTATCCTGCTGCACCAGCGCAGTCGAAGTCTTGTCCGCGATCAGATCGATGCGATTCAGGAACGACCACTTTCTGTCGGCAAGCCGATACGCCCAACCGAAACGAAAGTTGGTTTGCGCCGTCTCTGTTCCCAACACGGTATCCGCGGTGAACATCGTCAAGGCCGCGGACAGTCCGTGACCGCTGGCCGGCTGCCGGTACCAGCCCATGAGCATTGTGATGCGATCTTCGGAATCCGAATTGCGAACTTCCAGACGCGAATTCGCGCTCCATAAATCCGAGGTATACATCGCGCCGGCATACGCGGCCATGAAGTCCTCGTTCAGCGAGCCGGACGTCAACTCCCGATCCGGATCGAATCGCCGCGCGCCGGAATCGACCACCGTTCGCGCCTGGTCGAGTCCGATATCGACAATCCACTTGTCATTAATCTGGAAACCCTGAATCAGTCCGAGGTTCGCAAACAAGCGCGGTCCGAATTCGGTTGTCTCGTTCGTTAAGAAGGTGTTGATCTGAGCTCGACTCCACGGCGTTGCCCGAACCCCTATTCGTGTCATGGACGCCTGGATGTCGTTGCTTTCGGAGTCTTCGTATTCCGCCACCAAGTCGATGCCGTCCATGACCCGGTAGTCAGCGCCGACAATCATGCTGCTCGGATAATCGGAGTTTGCCGCATCTTCGTTCATGGCGATGCTGCTGCCCAGGCGCAGGCGAAGTTTGCCGTCGAAAAACTTCTGCGCGACGCCCAGTTCGGCTAACTGGCTGCTGCGCCTCTCACCGTCGTCGAACTTGTCTTCTGCGTATGCCAGACCGACGCGCGCCGTAAAATCGTCCTTTTGGTAGCGAAGCAATCCACGAGCGACATTTCTAATCGCTTCCGATTGAAGATTTTGCTGCCAGCCGGCTTCTCCCTGCAGCGTAAATCGTTCACCGAGCTTGGCACGTGCATCAACGCCGAGCCGACGCACACCCTTGTCGGCAGCGGATTGATAACCCAATCCAAATTCGTCATCGACCTCGCGCAAGAACGCACGCACGTCGACATTCTCACCGTTGTGCTCTAAATCGACGCTGCGCGCCGAACCGCCCTGTGTCACGCCACCGATGGTTGCGTTCGAGTCTGCAATTTCGGCTTTCAACAGGGTTTGCTCATTGATCTGCCAGCGCAGATCTACGCCCGCCAGGTCCGCCTCACTGCCCTGTGCCGCATCGTCAATGTAGGTCGCTCCGAACTCCACGCTGCCGTCTGCGGTGCGTATCGAAGCACGGCCACCTGCAACAATGTCCTCGGTACCTGCTGAGATCGATTCGTATTCTGCGACGATGAAAATCGGATTGAAGTCGAGGTCCCGACTCGGCACGGGGCGCTTGAAATATAAGGTACCGCTGAGCGTATCGAGGTTGTAGTCAAGAAAGCGCGATAGGATCTGGCTACTCAATACGGTTCCCGAATCGAAACGATCGCGAACCTCGATACGAATTTTTTCACTGTTGGCAATAATCGGCGCGGCACTCAGTCGATACAGACCGGAGCTGCCGTCGCCCCGTATTTCGTCGCGGTTAAACGACTGGTCCGTTTCCGCCGCGAACGCCGTATAGCCGATGTTACGACCGCGGTATTCGCTCTTTAGACCATTAAAGCGTCGTTGATAGCCAGCCAGGTCGGTAAATGACAGCCCGGTGTCGTAATCACCAAACAGCGCGTAAAACTGATTTCGTTCCAACTTCAGGTAAATCTTGCGTTGACTGGCTGCCTCAAAACGCTGCTCAGCGGTATCCGCGTACAGCGAGTAATAGGCATTCGGATCAACGACGGTGTTGAAGCGCTCGCGATTCCGATCACGATCACGCGCCGAATCGAAAGCGACAGTAAGTAAGAACTCGCCCTTGATAGAACCTTTGGCAAAGAACGCCGCACGGCCATCGTCGTAATACCCGTCTTCGAGGCCCGCTGCTGCTGCCGCGCTGACGTTGTCCGAAAGGGTGTTATAGCCTGCTGTGCCTTCGGCGAATCCAACCAGGATCCAATCGCGTTGCGCCGGTTTCAACCAGGCCCGGACTTCCTGCTCCCGGTAGTTTTCGAACGGCAGGACGATCTTGACTTCGCCGGTTCGGGTGGTCGGCGCAAGCTCCAGATAGACGATACCGTCTGCGTCAACCCGATAAGTCGCGCTACGCTCACCGACTTCGACCAATGCGTTTTTGCGATCATTTTGCACATCCCACGCGGACCGATACGGTGCCTCAACACGGAAACGCCCGACCATGCCTGCCCGTGACGGCTTGCCCGAACGATCAAACAACCGCAGCGCAACAACCGGCGCGGTCTTGCCGTCGGCAACCAGAACGGACTTGTCTGCCACAAACTCCGCGCGAATTGGAGTACCGGTGAAATGAATCGTACGGCGGATGCCCTTCGCCTTACTGCCGTCGGCATTCCAGATGACAGCACGCAGTTCGTTGGCGCCGTCAACCAAATCCACACCAACCCAGCGAGTAATCGCGATCGTTCCTGCGGCATTGGTCTTGACGCTGTCGAGGTTCAATTTGCTCACCGGCGTGTCGTTCAAAGTGAGTTCAACGGTCTGGCCGGGATGATGCTGAATGGAAATTTTCGTTGACGCAATCGCCGGCGCGTAGCCGCGCTCCGGAAGTAACATGGCGTAACCCGGCGTCAACGCAGTTATGGGCGGTTCTTTCTGCGAGGACGGCATACCAATTTTTTCGTCGCCTTGCGGCTTGCGGGCAGCTTCCGTTTCCATGCCTGGCACCGCGCCGACAGTCGCCGTTTCCTTCGTGCCGCTGGACTTCTGTGTTACGGCGAGGAACGAGGGTTTCGTTGGCCGCGTCCCGCTCATGACCATTTCGACACGACGATTCGCCTGTCGCCCGGCCGCGGTCGCATTATCGGCGACGGGATCGTCCGGCCCCCGGCCTTCTACCTGTATATTTTCGGCCGGCACACTGAGTGCGTCGGCAATATAAGAGGCCGCAGCCATCGCACGCTTTTGAGACAGAACATAATTATCCGCGAACCGATGTTGATTGCGCGGACTGATTTGTTGACTGTCGCTGTGCCCGACCGCCGATAACTTCACGCCGCTAACGCCCTGCCAGTCCTCAACCAGCATATCGAGTTGCAGTTTATCGTGCGGCGATAAAGTGTCCGACAAAGTTGCAAATTTCAGGTCAAGAACATACCCCTCGTTCTTGATGATCGCCGACTCGCGAAGCATTTTGGTTTCGACGACCGGCGTTTTCTGTTTCGCCTCCATCGGCGTATCGAACTTTGCGACAGCTTTCGTCGTTAGTTCGCCCTCTACCGCATCGTCGATTGTCGCGACGAAGCTGATAACGCTTTCCCAGGAACCGGTCTGTGCGGCTAACGCAATGGATACAGCTGGGCCCGTGATATGCGGCTCGCTCGCGGCTTTCCCGCCGATCTTCATGCTGTTCGTTTCGTAGCTAACGCCGACCGGCAGAACCACCATCAAGCTGACATTGGCGACATCGACATTGCCGATACCGTTGAGTGTGATGCTGTATCCCACGTGCTCCGCGCTCGCGGATTCCGTGTGGCGCATTTCTATATCCACACGGCCATGCGGCGGTTCTTTGCGGCGCAGATAGAAGTCGGCTCGCTGCAGGCTGCCGCGAGACAGTTTAACGAACTGCGAGTCGGCGCGGCCGGAGTACCCGGGCGTCGTACTGCAACCAATAACGTCGAAATACTCGGGCACAGTGAAGGTATCGAGTTGCGCGACGTGAGTGCCCGGATCAACTCCCTCAAAATGGAAGCGACCACCCGCATCCGAGACCGCGTAGCGGCCGTCTTCAAGGTAAATCCGGATATTCGGGACTCCCTGATCTTCCGAGAAGGTATCCTGGCTGCAGTCGGCGTCGAGAACACGGCCGATGATGGTTCCTGTTGAACGGAACAAATCCTCGGTCAGGCGTATCGCCGCAGTGGATTCGTTCGACAGTAAACCACCCGCAGCAAATGCGGTGGCGGTGTTGATCAGTTCGGCATTACGTTTTCCGCCGATGATTTCGACAACGTAAAAAATCCGAATTGTTTGATTGATCGGCAAATCCGCCACGTCGATCTGCAGAGTGTTTAATTCCGGACTAATCACCGGGTCGGGCGAACTCACGCCATCAACAGTCATTGAGCCGGGAATGTAACGAACGCCCGAGGGCAATTGATCCACTATGGAAATAGCGGTCGCGGTACCCGTAGCGGAGGCGTTTTCCAGCAGCAACTCATAGCGAACGAAATCGCCCGGCGCCGCAACGGTAGTCAATGTTCTTTTCTGCAGGAACAGCGCGGATGACTGCGGATCTATTGGAATGTCTAATGCGATCGATACATCGCCGGACTTACTAAAGGCTGTGCCGAACGATGCAGGACTCAGCTGCCACGGTGCACCCGGCAGATTTTGCAGTGCCGCAACGGACGCCGAAGATGGCGCGACGTAGGCCGGTGGTGGCGTGACTTCGAGGCGATAGTCGCCGTCTGGAACGACCGGGAATCGATATTCACCGGGTCCGAACACATAGACCGTTCCGGAACTGTCAGTGGTCGTGCCACCACTAACGATGGAAGAGGGAAACTGACTTATGCCGTCGTTACCGTATACCACCGCTGGCAAACCGGTAACGGCGTCAACAATCTCAATCGTCGTACCACTTATGACGCTGCCGGTTCGCGACTCGAATACTCGCTGTACCGGATCCAGCAACGCAGATACTTCTGAGAAATCCGCGGAATCCGCCGCGTCGGTATAGTCGACAGTAATAGTAGACTGTGGCGCGCCCTGAAGCACGCAATCGCCCGGCGTAGCAACACCACCCGCCAGAGGAATATAGCCGGCAAAAATGCCGGTATCAGTGCCGGTTTCCGAAAGCTGGACGGTTTCGGTGTCACTGCTCGTTGGATTGCGGATGGTAACAACCGCCGTATCAATAACCAGGTAGTCCAGATTCTGATCGCTGTCCGTGAGTCGGATGAATGCAGCCTCACCGATATTGTAAGTTGAGCTGGCAGAAACATCTCCCGCCATCGTCGGGTCGATAACATTCCCGCCAAGCAAGGTCGGATTCGCGAGGTTCACAAAGGCGCCGCCCTGAAAACACGCAGACGGACCGACCGGCTCCTGATAAGTACCGCTGCCTGCACCGACAACGCGCGTAAGTTCAACCGTGGAAGTACTGCGAACGACCGCCGTTACGACGGACACCTCGTTACTATCGACGGCTGCAATCTGACCCGAGAGATCCAGATACTCAAACGTCGCCTGATTGCTGATAACGGCTCCTGGCGGGCCGGCGATCGCCGTACCCACCACCAGAAAAGACGCAATTATCGCGACCAGTGATCTCGACATGACAGCGACGCAGGTCCTCCGGACTGATTTCGGGGGAAGCTCTTGCCCCCCCCGAAGTACGTCTTTTGAACGCACACGAGGACTTCGCCCGAACAGGACGCTCCCTCGCACTGGAAGATGCCGGTCGCTCCCTTGAGCGACCGGCAGACCAGTTAGTGCGTATCTACCTGCGAACACCGTAATGTGACTCTAAACGCCGTTACGGCGTCGGGTCAGGGTCCGGAATAGTTACCTGATACTGAATCGTCAGCGTAGTACCACCTGCAACAACGATTCCGCCAACCAGATCGGCAGCGCCGATTGTTATGGCGTTTGCAACCAGATCACAGCCATCACCGTCGCCGTTAACCTCAACATCGCACGCAAGCGTTGCGGCATCGTTGACGACGCTGATGTCGTCGCCGCCATACGCAGCAACATTCAAGTCCAGCGTTACGTCCGTATCGATGGCATCGCTCAGAATAACCGCATCTGCCGCGATTGTGCCGCCGTTAACTACCGTAATGGTGTACTCAACGGTTGCGCCTGGAATCGGCAAACCGCTACCCAGGTCACCAGCGATCACAGCGTAGGACTTGGCCACGACAAGATCAGCAGATACGACGTTGAAACCGTCCGTCTGAACCTCGACACCATCGGTGTCGGCGTCAGCAAAAACGTTTTCAATGCCAGCGTCGGTATTGGCAACGCCATCAACCAGCACAGCACCTTCGACCGCCGCGGTACCCGGCTCTGCGGCCGTCGCGTCGATCTGAATACCGGCAATCTGGCCGTTCAGCAGCGTTAGCGCAGCATCGCCCCAGACACGAATGATCGCGTCTTCGTCAGCCGGCAATTCGTCAACAAACTGCGCCCCACCCTGTACCGGTGCAGTATCAGCGACGAAGTCGGCGCTTACCGCGTACTCTGGATCCGTCATGTCAGCTGTATCGCCAACACCACGCACCGTCACGACGCCCGCCTGATCCAACACCAGGTTGAAATCGAGCGGCGAGTTCGAATCGTTGGTCAACAACAGATCGAAGAACGCATCGTTTTCACCGGGGGTTACATCAACCAGCGCGCCACCCACCAAGGTCAGCGTAAAGTCGACCCGGCGGTCAACCACGAAACTGACGACGGAGGTCAAATCTGCCTGATTAATGCCGCCAACTTCATAGTCTACCGACACTGTATTGTCGATCGACGTGCCTGCGGCGGTTCCGATCGCCATTGCCTGCTGACCTGCCAGCAGTGCGGCGAACATCGCGCCTAGCCTGAGAATCAGGCCTGTTTTCCTACTTTAAGTTTCATCACGGTACTCCTTACCTCTTTTAATTACCGGGTCATTCCGGCATTTTTCCAAACGAAGGCTTATTTACTGCACCTTCATTCCAAAACTGCTGCAAAGCGCGCAGTGGCCTGCGCCCCTGCGTCCAAACTGTTTTTCATTACCCAGCGAACGTGTGTGAAATCGCTCGCTTTGGCGGCGCGCGTAACGCCATCGACGGTGACCGTCAGCTCTTGAAGCGCTGCAAATGTCTTCCCATCGTCGACAGAAAACTGCATATCGGCGCCAGGACCGAAGCCAGAACCGTCGACATACACAAGGTCGGCGGCGATGGGATTCGTTATCACGACATTGTCGGCCGCCTCGTCGCTGATATTGGTGAACGTAATCGTGTAGTACACAGTTTCACCCGGGACAACGACGTCCGCAGCAACGAGTCGCTTCTCAGACTCGCCGGCTTCGTTAACAAATACCTCTTCCTTTTGCACCACCGTTCGCACATCGAGATGTGCCTGTGCTGCTGCCGAAAAGCTCCACACCAAAAAAACCAGCCCAAATAGAATTCTCATAGTCGCCCTACCTCCAATTCGCTCTTACAGTCATGTTTGTTAGTCAATGCTTACCTGGAAAACGATCACCTGAACGCCGTCTGCCTGTGCCAGGTCGCCGAGCCGTACAACAACGGTCGCCGGACCACTGATGTCCAGTTCGCCGGCATCGACGTCAACAGCGTCAGTTAGTGCGCCACCGTTCAGCGTGATGCTGCCAGGCACAAATGTCGTAAATGTGGGAATCGCGTCCCTCAGAACGCTGGCCGTAGCAACGCCTGCGCTAACAACCTCGACACTGATCGTGTAAGTCAGCGTGGCCCCCGGAACAGGTTCGACGCCTCCGGACGGATCGAGCACCAGTTGCGTTTTGACAACGCTGATCAAGACATCGGACACCAGGTACTCACCGAGCGCAGCAGCACTGCCGCCGGTTGTTCCTGTCACTGCGTTTACGCCACCGTCGCCCTGGTTCGGGAACACCGTACCGGCCGGACCGGACCCGGTCGTCGAAGTCGCTGTCAGCTGGCTGAGTCCGATCTCGCCGTTGACAACGGTGCCAGGAATATCATTGACGATAAATACGCTGACCGCCTCGTCGGCAGTCAAGGTCGGGTCGTTAACGCCGGGCGTATACGGCTGGTCTCCCAGGTTAAAATCGCCACTGCCGTCGGTGTCAAAGTAGATAGCAGGTACGGCTGGCAGGGGATCAAAGTCGTCTGCGGCGATGACACTGTCGATCGCCAGTTGAAAAGTCTCGTTGCCATTGCCGGTGTTGGTAACCGTGAACAGTAACGCCTGAGCCGTATCACCCGCCGAAACCAGCGTTTGCGGGCTTTGCAACGTCGTCGTCACGTTGATCCGCTCGGCTACAGAGATCGTTATCGTATTCGACTGCAATGCCAGAGGCGTTCCAGCAAGTTCGTAGGTAATATTCGCCGTATTCTCAATAACCGTACCCACAGCGGTCCCTACGGCGCCAGCCGGGCCGCTGAGTGCACAACAGAGGAAAAAAATTGTGTATCGCCGCATCGATCCGAATATCGGCGGCCGGTTCTTGGGTGCCAGTTTCAAGGTTCATTCCTGTCTGGGCAACTTTCCACCGCGTTGCCAGGCGTCGATTCGCTGTCATTGCGAACCGAACGGTAACTTTCGTGGATTGCGCGGGATGACGCATTGTTTCGGCGGGATTGTTGCGTGATCTGTGACGGGGCTCACACTTTGACCGTGATTCGTCTCACACTCGCACTGTCACTAACGGTGGGGGCTGTAGGTATTTTCTTGCTCGCAGGAGAGTGGCAATATGTCAGGTAAATTGCACCTGCGGCGGACACCTCCCCGAGATACACCCAGGTGTGCTCAGGGTAAGACCTTGCTTTGAACCGGACGCAGGGCGACGGCGCGACGTTTTTTTCAGGATTTGGGGCAAACAAAAGATTGAAACCTGGTCACCACTCGTATTAACGTGTGCCGAATTATTGACAGGAGAATTGCGTGTCCGCTGACGAACAATCCCGATTCTTGCAGGAACTGGCCGAAGACCTGAATTCCAAGAATATCCAGTTGCCGTCATTTCCTGACGTCGTGATTAACATCCGTACCGCCCTGGAAGACCCGACCTGCAGTTCCGAGCGCCTGGCAGCAGTCGTTCGAATCGATGCGGTACTGGTCGCGCGGCTGTTGATGTCGGCCAATTCAGCTTTTCATAATCGAGCGGGAATAGAGATCATCGACCTCGATCTTGCTGTCAGTCGTTTGGGTTTTGAGGTTGTCCGTAATACCGCTATTGCACTGGCGGTAGAACAGATTTTCGCCGCCGCAGAATACAAGCACCTCAAGAGCTCCATCAAAGCAATCTGGAGCAGCAGTCTGTCACTGGCGTCGATGAGCTTCGTTATCGCTAAAAACGCCGGTAACGTCAACGCTGACAACGCTTTCTTGTGCGGCTTGTTGCATGAAATTGGCAGCTTGTACATCCTCACCAAAGCCAGGAACTACTCGGAGCTGATGGGCGACAAGGCGTCGCTGCAATTGGTTCAGGAGCAATGGAATGCCAACGTCGGAAAGGCGATTATCGAAGCCTGGGGATTTTCCAGCGAAATTTCAGCATCAATCGAAAGCGAAGAACACCTGGTCGACGACCCAAACTCCGCCGCTACTTTGGTCGACGTCGTATTTCTTGCCAAATTGGTACTGGCAGAAAACGACGAACTCGCTGAGAATGATGCGTTTGCAGGGCCCGCCGCCAAACTCAATCTCGATGCCGATGCCCTGCCATCGGTCCGCCAGGCCTACAACCTGCACGCGCAATCGATGCGTCGATTGGCGGGTGGGTAATAGAAATGCGCCTGCAGCGATCAAATCGCTGCAGGCGCATTGTCCGTCAATAGTTACAGACGAAATGCGAGTGAATAGTTTGTAGTACGGACGTACGCCCTCGCTGTGTTATGTCCCTGAATACTGCCAGTCGACGGCATACTATCGTCGCCACGAGCTTCGAGAATCAAAGCCATATCACCGGGAATCTGTCCGAATATCAAGGACGGGCGAGTTATGTTCCACACGGTAGCCTGGACACCGATAATGCCGCCAAACGAGTGACGCGGTTGTTGGTAACTTTCGTTCGAACTATCGACCGGCCCGGCAATTAGCCCCGCGCCGCGAAGGTGTTTCCAGACTGTTCTGCTCTCAACGGCATTGTCCGTGCTGTTCCAGCTACCTGCGATAGTGCCGTTTCCGTTACCGTTGTCAGACGCTGTCCAAGTTCCGGAAAAACGGGTCGACGCATTCGGGTCGTCACCGGGGAGTACACCGTAGCGATCCTGATAGGCGAATATCGCCGCGGCCACACCCGAGAAATCACTGTCAACGCGCTTTATCTTGGCATTCGTGATCATTTCTCTGCCCTTCAGAACACCGCCAAGCAACAGGCCGATGATAACGAGTACGATTGCGATTTCTACGAGGGTAAAGCCACCTTGCCTATGTTTGTTCAACGCTTGCATCTTCACGATTGAGTCTCACTGTGTTTTGTTCATCCGTGAAGAGGTTATCGGCAGGTTCGGTGCCAGCTTTAGGGCGAATCCGTCCGTGATTACGGCAAATGACCCGCGTCGATCAGTCGCGTAAAGAGGCGGTTTGGCGGCAGCCAGATCAGCAGATCGTCAAATTCGCTGCCCCCCAAATCGCTCTGGCCACGCACAACGAATACGCTATCCGAGGCGACGCTATAGGTCCTGCCCGATGCACCACCACCGAGGTTCGCGCCGGCGTTCTCTACTTCGTCGGCGGACGAGAACGAAGCCCAGTTTTTGCCCAGCGAATAAACGACCAACGGGACACGCATCGTCAAGGTCACATCGTCGCTCGCACAAGCGGTCGCGGATGAGCCCGCGGCGGACGAACACACCGTTATTTCGGGAGCCAGCAGCGGCATGGTAACGGTAGCCAATTCCCCGGGCGTCACAAAATCCCAGGAACCATCGCCATTGGCATCGCTCGCGGAGACGCTGTAGCGCAACGGTGAAGCCCACGGATCCAGCAGCAGGTTATCGGCATTCCTCTGACCATTAAGGTTCAACGTTGTAGCCGGTACAAATCCGTGCTGTACCGCGCAAGCGGTGCCGAGCGGTGCGGCAACGCCGGCGCTCGCCGGAGTCGCGGGGCACGGCAGGTAACCGTTCACCAGCGCAAAACCCTCAATCGCTGACTCGATCGTCCGCAACTGCTGCTGGCCATCGCGCAATCTTGCGTTTTCCCGCTGCAAAGACAGCGGCATCATAAGGCCACCGAGCAACAAGCCCATGATCAGAACCACGATTGCCACTTCGACCAAAGTAAACCCTTGCTCTCGGCGCCTCGTCATCGATCAACACTCCGAAACGACGAGTTGATCGTCGATGCAAAACAGCAAGTCGTTAAACGTGCCGGACAACGGGCCTGATAGATAGTCGCTGGCTGCCGCGGTGCCCGGCACATTGGCGGCGTTCAGGCCTTCCAGGTAGTTAGCTGAATTCGATTTCGTGTCCGCATCCATCGGCGGCACATTGCGCAACTGACCGCCACTGCTCAGTCGGGAATTCGCGAACAGGAGGACCGCAGCATACTGCCCACTGCCATTGACCGTCAGACAACTGGCACAGATTGACGGCGCGGCGGCGACCGGGCTGTACGACCCGGCGACCGAGTAAAAGAAATGGTCTTTCCAGTGCTGCCAACGCGCGAGTTGGACTGGCGTCCACGCTGGTACGGCTGTCGAATTGCAGTCACTGAGTACTCGAGCGATGGAGTTTCCCGTTGAGGTATTGCTGTCATCGGCAATATCCGCCAGCCGACCGGAGTAAAGGCCGCTATCGGCGTCATTGTAGGACGCGTCGGGTCGATAGTCCGCCAACGCAACGGGTGCCGGCCATGGCAGGCGTTTGTCATCCGCACCTCCCGGATTGTTGGCGCCATAGTCGGCGATACACGCCGCCGCAGCCAAGCCGAGACTTCGCATGTCGCTCAGGTAATTGGCGCGATTGCTCACCCGTCGCTCGATATCCGCTCGAGAAATTGTCACGATTCGATCGTTGTGATCGTCACTGCTTCCGGCGACGACCGCCAACATATCGAGCGTATCGGCGGTTCCGCTCAAGGCGGCGTTGTTGATGCCGCTGATTGCTTCCGTATCGAGATAGTTCGCTGGATTCGCGCCGGGCACACAGAAACTGCCCGCGCTCGACCCCGAACGAATTTGTACCGATAGTGGCTGCATTGCCGCGATAACCATCGCCACCGGGCGATCCTCGGCTGCCAATCCCTCGCTGATCGCGGCAGATTCGATATCAAACAGCTGCAGCTGACCGTTGGTATCGACATTGATCAGTTCGGCGGTATCGACGCCTGCCTGTTTGTAGGACCCCGAAACGACATACCAGAGGCAGGCCGATGCAGCATCCTTCAGCGCAGGTACTCCCAAGGTCTTCCACGGCAACCGACCCATCGCGGATACCCCGGCGGCGCCGCAGGCGGAGGTATGTGATTCACCCTCTGCGAATCCTCCGGATGAATCGATGTCGGGACACGGCAAACTGTGTGCTTGTCCCGGATTAACATCCGGATTAACGAGCGCAAAGTCGATAAGTGCCGTTCGCGCTTCGGCCAACATTGCCTGCGAACGTTCCAGCTGCAGAATGCGCAGATCGTCTCTACTCAGTTTGGTCAGCAACAGTGTCGACATCGCGACAATCACGGCCAACATTGCGAGCAACAACGCGGCACCGCGTTGACGCGCCGGAAGTGTACTAGTCCTCCTCATCACTCGCCTTCGTGCTGTCGGTATCCTGGCCACGCGCGACTTTCACGGCACCCGGGAAAACAACGGTATCGCTGCTGCTCGAGGTAACAAACTCTCCGTTCGCATACACTTTGGATGAACCGTCACTTCTACTGATATAGCCCGCCGCATTTTGCCGGACCTTCTTGTGACGACGCTTCCCGCCGGGACTACCGGTGTTGGCAAAGACTGGCGCCGGCGCACGCTGCTCATCCAAACGCGCCCGCTGCTGCGGTGAGAAGAAAACTTTTCCGATCGATATTTGCGCCAGTGATTCGTAAACTTCCTGTTCGTCAGCGACCACCGTGCTGACCGAAAATGAAAACAGAAGGCCGACAAGAATCCGCACAAGAACTGTGACGCATCGTGAACTCATAGTGACTCTCCCGTGACATCGGACGTTATTACGCTAAACACCTGCACTTCGCATGCGGCAGACAGATTCGCTGTGGCGCGGCCGCCGCTGTCGACACTATTATTTGAAAGCTCGCATTTATCGACTTTTATGAGCCCCGGTGCCTGGTCCTGCAGAGCATCGAAAAATCGCAGCAAATCGACTTCATGCAGCAAGCCGATCTCCAGTTTCAGTTTGCTGACACGAATATCAATACTCTCGCCACCCAGCAGCGTGCTTACCGGAGCGACAACGCTGCGTTGCGGCTCTATAGAGTAGCCGAGTCGCGGCAAGTCAAGCCCGGCCGATGTCGTACGCAACGTCTCTACCCAATCCAGGCGACTTTCCCGACCGATGAACCCAAGTTCACGGAAGCGCTGATAGCGCCGATGATAGCGATCGATAACACGGCGTTGATCCACCAGTGCTGCGTAGTCCCTGTGCACAATGAGTTGGTTCTCACTCAATTCACGGAACAATTGTTTGTGACTGCCGTGCATCCAGATTGCTATACCGAGCACCGCAACAGCGATACCGGCACTGACCAAGGGCCGGGTCGTGTAGCGGCGAATGTAGCTCCAGTCCAGGTCAGATCGAGTCATCGTCGCCTCCGGCCTGTTGACCCATGTCCGTCAATTCGTAGGACACCCGCAACTGAAAACGCGCAGCGTTGCTACTCTTGTCACCGACTACCTCACCGGACACAGCGGCGCTGGTGCTGGCATCGAATGGGTAGCTAAGCACCTCTGTCTGATGAAAACTGGTACGAGCGGCGATACCTGCTGTCAATTGGTCGATACGTGCGAACGCCTGACGCATATCACCGTCGAACGGCGTGATGTCCGCCGTCAGCACCACACTTACGGCCTGGGTGGCCGGCACAACGACCGGCACCGACGCATCGCCGCGTCGCCCCTGTGGCGGACGCTCCGTCACCGCAGACTCGGCAGACCAGTTGAGTTTTCGCAACTGGATATCGGGGTAATCTCCGAGTACGGCTCCCAGTTGATTCATCACCCAGGGTACCGGCACCCGGTTCACGAGCAAGTAGTTACCAGTATCCACGGTAAGTTGCATTTCATGCGAATCTGCACTCATGGGACTGAATTTCTCATTTTCACGACGAAACGTTTCTGACAGGAAGTCAACCTGCGACTGAATTTCAGAAATACGATTCCTGAATATCCAGACATCACTCAACAACACTGTAGCCACGACCGTACACACCGC
>VAPL010308821.1_pt1 | contig 16461 bp, 14 predicted proteins | sample 3395061 | NCBI WGS metagenome assembly VAPL01 (sample SAMN08290444, study PRJNA428436) | hydrothermal vent metagenome | isolation source: Deep-sea hydrothermal vent chimney 2 | place: Pacific Ocean: Juan De Fuca Ridge | depth 2182 m m | reverse complement strand
TGTACATTTACCGAATTCTGGGAGCGCATGTTAAAACAATTGATGGAATTCGCGGGGTGCAGTTTGCCACCTGGGCACCCAATGCTTCACGCGTGAGTGTGATTGGTGACTTTAATCACTGGGATGGTCGCTGTCACCCGATGCGTTCACGTGGAGCAAGTGGTGTATGGGAACTTTTTATTCCTGAAGTAAAAAACGGCGCATTGTATAAATTTGAAATCCGACATAGCCGTTCCGGAAAAATTCAATCCAAATCAGATCCTTATGCACAGCAACTTGAACTGCGACCACGCACGGGCTCCGTCATTCGTGATGCTGTTACATTTAACTGGCAAGACCAAAAGTGGCTAAAAGCCAGAGAGCAACGCAACTGGCTGCATGAACCACTGTCTATTTACGAGTGTCATCTGGGTTCATGGCAGCGGGATAACAAGGGTCAGTTTCTGAATTATCGTGAACTCGCGCATCGGCTGGTCGATTATATAAAAGAGACCGGCTTTACTCATATTGAATTGCTGCCCATTACCGAACACCCGCTGGACGCCTCCTGGGGTTATCAAACCACGGGCTACTTTGCCGCAACCCGCCGCTTTGGCGACGCGGATGATTTTCGTTATTTTGTGAACTACTGTCATCAACATAATATTGGTGTTTTACTCGACTGGGTACCGGCACATTTTCCAAAAGATGCACACGGTCTAGCAAAATTTGATGGCAGTGCATTATACGAACATGAAGATCCACGCCGCGGCGAACACCGTGACTGGGGCACATTAATTTATAACTATGGTCGCAATGAAGTTAAAAACTTTCTGATATCAAGCGCGGTGTTCTGGTTAGAGGAATATCACATCGACGGCTTACGCGTCGATGCCGTGGCTTCAATGCTTTATCTGGATTATTCACGCGAAAAAGGCGACTGGCTGCCTAACCGTCATGGCGGCAACGAGAATATTGAAGCCATTGAATTTCTTCGCGAATTAAATACAGCAACGCATTCTCACTTTCCCGGCACATTGATGATGGCAGAAGAATCCACTGCATGGCCGCAGGTAACACGACCAACGAATATCGGCGGGTTGGGTTTTAGTATGAAATGGAATATGGGCTGGATGCATGACAGCCTGACGTATTGTTCAAAGGATCCTGTCCATCGTCATTTTCACCACGATCAATTAACCTTTGGCCTTTTGTACCTGTTTAGCGAAAATTTTATCCTGCCTTTCTCGCACGATGAAGTGGTACACGGTAAAAGTTCTCTGCTGTATAAAATGCCAGGCGATGAATGGCAACAATTTGCAAACTTGCGCTTACTTTATACCTATATGTTCACCTACCCCGGGAAAAAACTTTTGTTTATGGGCTGTGAGTTCGGCCAAGGTGAAGAATGGAACCACGATAAAATACTCGACTGGTATGTGCTGCAATATCCTCTCCATGCTGGCGTTAAAAAACTTGTAGCGGATCTGAATAACTTATACAGGCAACAAACTGCTCTGTACCAGTATGATTTTGATGATATAGGATTTGAATGGATCGACTGTCATGATACGGAACAATCTGTTTTATCCTACTTAAGAAAATCAGAACATGAATCTATTATTATTGTCTTAAATTTTACCCCCATAGTACGGGAAGCCTACCGCATTGGTGTGCCAGAAGTTGCAGAGTATCAAATTCTTTTTAATTCTGATTCGGACTATTATTCAGGCAGTAATGCCGGTAGCCATTCCACTATTCAGGCTGAAAACATTAAATGGATGAACCAACCAGCATCTCTAAAATTAACACTCCCGCCACTGGCCGGGTTGATACTCAAAAAAACACCATGAGTAAAATTCTTTATCTGAGCAGCGAAGCCTTTCCACTGATTAAAACCGGCGGCCTGGCCGATGTTGCCGGCAGTTTGCCAGCCGCTTTATTAAAACAATCACAGGACGTTCGATTATTATTACCGGCTTATCCTGAAGTCCTTAAGAAAATTAAGAAAATTAAAATTCTGGCAAAAACTCACTACCATAATCATTTGATTAAAATTATTGAAACTCGTTTGCCCGGCAGCCATGTTATTGTCTGGCTAGTGGATTGTCCTGCCGCATTCAATCGCCCGGGCGGCCCTTACATGGATCAACATGGTCGTGAGTGGGATGATAATGCACTTCGCTTTGCTATATTCTGCTATGCCGCCGTTGATATCGCTTTAAATAAGCTGGCCTTAAGCTGGTACCCCGATGTGGTGCATTGTAATGACTGGCAATCGGGCCTTGTTCCTGCGTTGTTAAGCCTGCATTCAAAAAGACCCGCCACTATTTTTACGATTCACAACCTCGCCTACCAGGGGGTTTTTAACAAACAGACCTTTCTTGATTTAAAACTACCCAAAAAACTCTGGCATCCAGAAGGACTGGAATTTTACGAGCAATTATCCTTTATAAAAGGCGGGCTGGCTTATGCCGATAAAATAACAACCGTGAGCCCGAACTATGCTAAAGAAATTCTTCAACCAGAATACGGTTATGGCCTGGGCGGCCTTTTAAAACATCGAAAAAAAGATCTTAGTGGGATACTCAATGGCATCAATGAAAAACACTGGAACCCGGGAACCGATCACTACCTGGAACAAAAATATAACCGCCGTTCATTAAATAAAAAATCACTTAATAAAACAGCATTGCAACAAGCATTATCATTACCGGTTGATCCCACTATTCCTCTCATTGGCATGGTCAGCCGTTTGGTCGAACAAAAAGGGCTAGAATTTATTCTGGATTCGATGAAAACAATGTTATCACTACCGCTTCAATTTGTTATTCTTGGCACAGGTGAGTCGCATTATGAACTCCAGTTATCCAACTGGGCCAGTCAACACCCGAACAAACTGCACGTTACCATTGGTTATGATGAAGCCCTTGCACATCGAATTGAAGCCGCCAGCGACATCTACTTAATGCCCTCTATATTTGAACCTTGCGGCCTTAACCAGTTATATAGCTTGCGTTATGGCACTTTACCCATCGTTGCGCCCGTCGGCGGACTGGCTGATACTGTTATCGACGCCAGTGAAAAAAATATGGCCTACGGCACAGCTAATGGTTTTGTGCTTAAAGAAAAAAATGCTGCTGCCCTTTTAACAACCGTTAAAAGGGCGCTCGTTATGTATCAGCAGTCAGACCAATGGCGTCAACTGCAACGCAACGCCATGAGTGGCGACTTTTCATGGCATACCAGTGCCGAGCATTATGTTCGTTTATACCAACAGGCAATAAAGACTGTTAAATAACCGTAACCTAACTGTGTAACTTTTTCGCGGCAGCAAAACAATCGTCGCGCCACAAACAATTCATTTGATCGCATTCGCCTTCCGCAGCCGATGCAAAACAATTAAAGTTGCTTTCAGAAGCCTGGATCTCCTGAATTAATTTTAGCTTACTTATATGTGATGTTTTAATACCAAAGTCTTTTGCCCTACTGCGTATTTCTTGCATATTCATTGCGTAAGCCTCCTTATAACGTATAAAAGTAATACTTATTAAAAAACAAAAATAGCGATTTATCTAATAACATGTAGTACAAAATGAAGTTCTAAAAATTTACATACCATTAGCTTTATGTATCATTGGCATAGTTTACAGATTCAATTAATCCAGATATTATTTTCAAATACTCGAAACAACAGCCGCTTCATCAACAAACCAGTCAATATCACCAATACAATTGACAGGTAATGATTCACCCGCCTTAATGCGGGCGATTATCGGTGCCTTTTCCTTTCCGCCGACCAATACGACACGGTTTAATGTTCGCTTTAAGGTTGCCACACTCAGTGATACTCGTTCACCGGGTGGTTTAGGTGAATGGTAGACGGGAACAACCGAACGTGTATCACCTAAAGCATCATTACCGGGAAACAAACTCGCCGTATGCCCATCCTCACCGAGGCCAAGAAATGCAATGTCAAAAGAACCAACGTCGTCAATAACATCACGATATACTGCAGCCGCCTCTTCGGCACCTTTTTCCGTTTGCATCCTGTAAATATGCGTACCGCTTATTTTAGACCATAAATATTTATCTAACATCACATCGTTACGTTCCACATGCCCAGCTGGAAAGCAACGTTCATCACCCAAATACCAATGTACTTTTTGCCAGGGTAATTTTTTTTTCGCCAGATAAGTTAAACAATATTTTGGCGTGTTACCACCGGGCAAGGCGATATGACAAATATTTTTTTGTTGAATACTCGCTTCAATTCTATCCGCAATAAACTCAGCCGCTGCTTGTGCGGCTTGCTCAAACCCCTTATATACAAACCATTTATGCACTTTAGTTTATTTTACTTTCCTTTGCTTGGCTTATGCCATCCGCCAACGCAATCTTCAAACAACGCATCCATTCCGGGAATATCCCATGTCCCGGAACGATAGCGCTCGACAGATAAACGGTCTTTCCATCCATTTAATATTGGCTCAATAATAGACCACGACTCTTCAACTTCATCGGCGCGTGAAAACAAAGTTGCATCGCCCGTTAACACATCATGTATTAATACTTCGTAGGCATCAGAAACATCCATTCCATCTTCCGAGTAAGGTGCGCGCATCACCATTCGCTGTGTATCCGTGGTCAAGCCTGGCATTTTTGCATTCATTCGTAAGAAAATACCTTCATCCGGGTGTAAACGAAAAACCAGTGAATTAGCAATAGGGGGCGTAGCATGCGTATCAAATAAATTAAACGGTAGTTTACGAAAACGAATAACAATTTCAGAAACACGTTTGGGTAAACGTTTCCCCGTCCAGAGAATAAAAGGAACACCTTGCCAGCGCCAATTGTCTATGTAAAACCGAACCCCGGAAAATGTTTCAGTTACGGAGTCGGGGGACACACCTTCTTCGGCCACATAGGCATTAAGTTTTTCCTTACCACTTTTATCAGCACTGTATTGTGCTGCAACCGTTTGCTGTTTAACCTGTTCAGGTTCTAAATGACGAACAGCTCGTAATACTTTTATTTTTTCGTCACGCACGGCATCAGCGGTAAATTCAACCGGGGGTTCCATCGCAACCAATGTCATCACCTGCATTAAATGGCTCTGGATCATGTCACGTAAGGCGCCAGATTTTTCATAATAGTTTGCACGGTATTCTATACCAATCGCTTCAGCTGCCGAGATCTGAATATGGTCAATAAAGTTTCTATTCCATAACGGCTCAAGGATACTATTTGCAAAGCGATAAACTAACAGGTTCTGTACACTTTCCTTGCCTAAATAATGATCGATACGGTATATCTGAGATTCATTTAATAATTCCTGCAGATCGTGATTTAACTGGCGGGCACTTTCTAAATCCATACCAAAGGGTTTTTCAATAACTACCCGCCTAAAACCATTAGTTTCATCATCCAGACCATGCTTATGTAAGCCCGCAGCAATCGTAGTGTACCAATCAGGTGGCACAGCACAATAAAACATGGCATTGGTATGTGCATCTAATAATTCAAGTGAAGCCGTTAAGTCTGTGTATGTTTTCTCATCTTGCAAATCACCACTGACCATTTTTAAGCGGGAAGAAAACTCTGTCCATTGTTGATCGTTCATTTCAATATCGGCTGAATAATCCGACAATCCCTGACGCAAACTGTTTAGCCAGACTTCATAAGTCCGACCTTTTAGGACACCAATAATTTTACTCTCAGGACGCAACAAACCACAGCGCAACATTTTCACTAGAGCCGGTATCAGCTTGCGCTTGGTTAAATCACCACCCGCTCCAAAAATAACAATATTGGTTGGCTCCGTTGGCTCACCTAAACATTGGGTTGTTAACGTTTCTTCCATTTATCCCTCTAGAATTTATTCAACCGGATGAATACTATGCCCACCAAAACCAGCACGCATTGCATTTAGTACCTTACACGCAAAAGAATTATCCTGGCGGCTACGGAAACGCATTTGTAAAGCCAGTGTTAATACGGGTGTTGGTACCGCGAGATTAATTGAGTCTTGTACTGTCCAGCGTCCCTCACCGGAATCGTCAACATAATCACTGAGTGACGATAAACTTTTATCGCTGGAAAAAGCATCCACCATTAAATCAAGTAACCATGATCGCACCACACTGCCATGCTGCCAGATTTCTGAAATTTGCTGCAAATCCAGATTCATCTCGTCCTTGGCTTCAAGAAGCTCAAAACCTTCTGCAAACGACTGCATCATTCCATACTCAATCCCGTTGTGAACCATTTTCACATAGTGCCCTGCACCGGCCGGCCCCACATGTCCCCAACCTTTGTCTTTTGCAGGCGCTAAGGACTCCAATATTGGACGAATAATGGCGACGGCTTCATCACTGCCGCCCACCATAATGCTATAACCATTTTCCAAACCCCACACGCCGCCGGATGTACCGGAGTCCACAAAATGAATACCTAATTGCTGAAGATCGACTGCCCGCTGTTTACTTAAATTAAAATTTGAATTACCACCATCAATCAAAATATCGCCTTTTGACATACCCGCGTTTAATAAATCTGAAATACTTTGATCTACGACCTGATGGGGCACCATTAACCAGACAATACGCGGTGGTGTAAGCGCCTTAATTAAGTCATCAAGTTGAGTAACGGGAATAACATTATCAAGTTCTTTTGACAATTTTATTGCCGTACCCGATGAGCGATTGAATACAACAACCTCATGACCATCAGCCACTAGTCGGCGAACCATATTCCCACCCATCTTTCCCAAACCAATCATTGCAATTTTCATCTTTCACCTGTTCCTTATATTATTTTTAGCCTGACAGTTATAGTTGGTATCAGAACTTGTTTGACAATATTGATAGCAACCCGGTTCACCACTCACTGAATATAGTACCTACAAACTTAACTCGCCATTTTTTGCCTAATATAAATTCAAACTTAGCCAAATTCATATACTGGCCATGAAAAAAAGTCATTCTGCTATTACACCTGAAATCCATTATATATAGTCAACGGGATATACACCTCGCGGGCAAGAAAAAGAGAGAATGGCACCTCTCCCCTTTGGAAGCTCCCAGCGGTTTTATGCCCGCCACAAACCGGCGAAAATTTAGAGTTAGTCTATATTTCGGCACAATTATGGTCAGACATAATAAATAAGCACTGCAATCCCATTAGCTATTATTCCTGCTAACAAAATTATATTGAAACTCGTCACAAACTTTTAGTTCCACATTTATAATGCCAACCACTTCATAGTTTTATTTGCTGTAGTTCTTTAATCTTCGCCACTCAAAATATTTGGACAAGCACTACTTAAAGGAATAATAAAATGACAAACACAATACAATCTTCTTTCGTACAAATTATATCAGCGCTATTAATATCACTACTCAGTTTCTCTGCTGTACAAGCAACGGAACTTTCACCTGAGCTACAGACGAAGCTTAATATTTATAAAATAAAATTAACCGAATGGGCTAAAAACCCGATTATTGTTAAAGCCGTTATGCGCTCTAACAATAGTAAAACGAAAATGGATAATAAAACATGGCAATCGTTACCCGCTTCAAACGCGAAAGTTAGAGCCTTGTTAAGCAGCAAGGCAGGAAAAAGATTGCTTGACTGGGACAAAGATAAATCACTCGGAAAATTATTTTTACGCGACAATAAAGGTAACTTTGTTGCGGGCAGCAAAAAGCCAGCTATCTTTAATATTTCAAATCGCCCCGCATTTACAAAAGCGATCCGCGGTAAAATCTGGAATTCTAAAAAAGTGAAAGCTGATCCAACAACAAAGTTAAGCAGCATTCAACTTTCAATACCCGTTAGACATAGTGGTAAAGAAATTGGCATTTTACATACCAGTATTCTTGCTAACTAAACATTACTTAACCTGAATTTTGATTTAAATATTTTGAATATAGGAAATATAAATAGGAAAGGGGCATTACGCCCCTTTTCTAAGTTACAAAATAAAAGACAAACTTAATCTGTTTCTTCAATCGTCACACCATCTAATGCAGCCGAAATAGAATCAGCATCGCCTTGCGACTCACCAAGTTTAATCATTAACCTTAATTCATTTGCAGAATCAGCATGATTAATCGCATCTTCGTAGGTTATTTCACCATCTTTGTATAAATCATATAAAGCCTGATCAAAGGTTAACATGCCATTTTGCCTTGAGCGTGACATTAAACCTTTCATTTCATGAACATCGCCTTTACGAATTAAATCAGACATTAAAGGTGTGTTAATTAATATCTCGGCACATAGTACACGACCGGAACCATCGGGTTTGGGTATAAGTTGTTGCGCAACAAAGGCTTTCATATTTAAGGACAAATCAAGCAATAACTGATTCCGTCGGTCTTCAGGGAAAAAGTTGATAATACGATCCATTGCCTGGTTGGAATTATTCGCATGCAGGGTTGCTAAACAAAGATGCCCTGTTTCGGCAAAAGCGATCGCATGGTCCATCGTTTCACGGGTTCGTATTTCACCGATGAGTATGACATCGGGTGCCTGGCGCAAAGTATTTTTTAATGCAGTTTGGAACGATTCAGTATCAAGACCCACTTCACGTTGAGTAATAATACAACCTTCATGGTGATGAATATATTCAATCGGATCTTCGATACTAATAATATGACCGGTACTGTTTTTATTTCTAAAACCAATCATCGAAGCAAGTGAAGTTGATTTACCGGAGCCGGTTGCCCCCACAAACAAAACCAGACCACGCTTGGTCATCGCCAGATCCCGAAGTATATCCGGTAAGCCTAACTCTTCAATTGTCGGAATTTTGGTTTCAATTTTACGCAACACCATCCCGGCGTGATTGCGCTGCATAAAAGCACTCACCCGAAAACGGCCAATACCACTTGCCGAGATGGCAAAATTACATTCACTCGTACGCTCAAACTCTTCACGTTGTTCCGGCGTCATAATGCTCATCACTATTTCACGCGATTGCGTCGGCGTTAAAGTACCCTGAGTAACTGGCGCCAACTTACCGTTCACCTTCAAACTCGGCGCAACACCAGCAGTGATAAATAAATCCGATGCATTTTTATGCACCATCAATTTTAATAACGATTCAAAATCCATTAAACGATCCTAAATTATTTTTACAACCCTACGCCGCTCGGATAGTGAGAACGCAGAGTGCAAGGCAAAAGCCAACGAAAATGCGGAGCTTACATTAGTAAGTAGGCATTTTGAGAAGGCTTTTATGCGTTCTCACTATTCGAACTATTCACATTATTCGAAATCGGCCTTGTTCATGGCCCGGGATCTAGCCTCTTGCTTACTGACAATGCCACGCGCGACCAAATCCTGCAAGGTTTGATCAAGCGTTGTCATACCCACGTTGTTACCTGTTTGTATGGCAGAATACATTTGCGCGACTTTGTCTTCACGAATTAAATTTCGAATAGCCGGTGTACCAATCATTATTTCATGTGCCGCAACACGGCCACCACCAATTTTTTTCATCAGTGTTTGTGAAATAACGGCACGTAACGATTCCGATAACATTGAACGAACCATATCTTTTTCAGCGGCCGGAAACACATCGATAATTCGATCAATTGTTTTTGCGGCAGAGCTGGTATGCAAAGTTCCAAAAACTAAATGACCGGTTTCGGCAGCCGTTAGAGCCAGTCGAATCGTTTCCAGATCGCGTAACTCGCCGACAAGAATAATATCCGGATCTTCACGTAGAGCAGAGCGAAGCGCTTCATTAAAACCGTGTGTATGCAGATGCACTTCGCGCTGGTTAACCAGACATTTTTTACTTTCGTGTACAAATTCGATGGGGTCTTCAATTGTCAGGATATGTCCGTGTTCTTTCTCATTTTTATAATCCATCATTGCGGCCAGGGTAGTCGACTTACCTGAGCCGGTTGGGCCGGTCACTAAAACAACACCACGGGGAACATCAGAGATCTCTTTGAAAATACCCGGGCAACCTAATTCTTCCAGGCTTAAGACCTTAGATGGGATGGTTCGAAAAACGGCGGCAGCACCTTTGTTAATGTTAAAGGCATTAACCCGAAAACGCGCCAGCTCGGGAATTTCGAAGGAGAAATCAGTCTCCAGAAATTCTTCATAATCTTTGCGTTGTTTATCATTCATAATGTCATAAACAAGCGAGTGAACTTCTTTATGCTCTAATGGGGGAACGTTAATCCGCTTAATATCACCATCAACCCGAATCATCGGCGGTAATCCGGCCGATAAATGTAAATCTGAAGCACCATTTTTTACGCCAAAGGCAAGTAATTCTGTAATATCCATAATTTAAATTGTTGTTCCTAAATTTAATGCGAGTTTCTAATCCTTACAGATTGAGTATAACTCGCTACAAATATTGTCGTACAATATGTCCTGAGCATGCCGTGTTATTGCGTTTATTAAAGCCAGCTAAACAAATAAGGCTAAAAGATTCTGTACATAAGGTAGTTTATATAAGTAGTCTAGCTGAGTATTGTTTATCGGCCAGCTTCCAGCTTTCTAAACTACCTTGTCCGCAATCCTGTGGCAAGTAACAACTTATTGAAAGTAATGATAAATTCGAATGAATAGTCTAAGCCAACGGCTTAAAGCCGTACAAACTCGTATCACAGATGCCGCAATTGCCTGTCGACGGAATACAAAAAGCATCCAGTTGCTGGCGGTCAGTAAAACCCAGCCCGCTGAGGCCGTCATTCAGGCTGCCAAGGCCGGGCAAGTTCGTTTTGGCGAAAATTATCTACAGGATGCCTTACCCAAAATAGCAACGTTAAAAGAACAGGGCTTTGCACTGGATTGGCACTATATCGGCCCGATCCAGTCGAATAAAACACGGGCGATTGCCGAAAATTTTCAATGGGTACATAGTATTGACCGCCTGAAAATTGCACAGCGCTTAAATGAGCAACGGCCAGGCGATATGCCAGCATTAAAAGTTTGTATTCAGGTTAATATTGGCAATGAAACGCAAAAATCTGGGGTTCACCCGGATGAATTAAACGCTTTAAGCAAAGCCATTGCACAATTACCCCAGCTTGAACTCCACGGACTCATGGCTATTCCACCTGCAACGGCCAATGTCGAACAACAACACGCTGCTTTTGCCTCAGTTCGTAGCTTATTTGAAAATTTACCAGCTAACCCGACCCTGGATACCCTGTCGATGGGCATGAGTAACGATCTCGAAGTGGCTATTGCCGAGGGTTCAACCATGGTAAGGGTGGGGACCGCAATTTTTGGTGCGCGAAACTAGAAGCATGCTTTTTTGGACTAGCAATATGATAGGGTACGCACTATGACAACATCAAACCGCTCTTTTTCAGTCGGCTTTATTGGCGGCGGCAATATGGCTCGCAGTATTATTGGTGGTCTGGTGGCCGATAACACGCTCAAGCTAAGTATTCAGGTATATGACCCCTCCGCGGAAGTACTCGAAAACCTCAACAAAGATTTTTCTATTACCCCCGCCACTTCAAACCAGAGTCTTATCGAGCAATCTGATGTGGTGGTACTGGCAGTCAAACCGCAGGCTATGCGTGAGGTATTAAGCGGCTTAAATGCCAGCAATAGCCACGCAGTATTTTTATCCATTGCCGCGGGACTCAACATCGATTCTCTGACAAAATGGCTTAATTCAGACGTTGCCATGATACGCGCCATGCCGAATACACCGGCCTTAGTCCAATGTGGTGCAACGGGGCTTTATGCCAATAAAATTGTGTCTTCAGAACAACGTCAATATGCCGATACTATTATTAAATCAACTGGAATAGCACTTTGGGTTGATAGTGAAGACTTACTAGATGCCGTGACAGCGCTTTCGGGCAGCGGCCCGGCTTATTACTTTTTAGTGATGGAGGCGATGCAGGCAGCAGCCGAAAAGTTAGGTTTAGACGGTAAAACAGCGCATCAACTGACAATACAAACCGCGCTCGGTGCCGCGACGTTAGCTTCACAATCAAGCGAAACTAGCGCGACATTACGACAACGCGTAACCTCGCCCGGTGGCACAACCGAGCAGGCTATTAATACCTTTATGCAAAATGACTTAGTCGGTATATTTGGCAAAGCCATGCAAGCGGCCTATGATCGCTCTAAAGAACTCGCGGTTGAGCTCGATCAAAGCCAAAATTAAATTAAACACACGTAGGAAAAAATATGGGTCCACATCTTGGAAACGCCAGTACTTTTTTAATTAGCGCCCTGTTTGGCATTTATATTCTTGCCGTGATGCTGCGCTTTTTGTTTCAATGGGTACGAGCTGATTTTAGCAACCCGATTTCCCAATTCATTTACAAGGTTACCAACCCGCCACTGATGCCTATGCGTCGCTTTATACCCAGTTTCCGCGGGCTCGACTTTTCAGCCGTCGTGTTGATGATTACTCTACAAACCATCGAATTATTGATTATTGGACTTTTACCCGGCCAGCCAATGCCGGCCTTTCCCGGTGTTATCGGATGGGCTTTAGCTGAGCTTGTCGGGCTATGGATAAATATTTATATTTTCGGCATTCTTATTCTTGCCGTTATCAGCTGGATTAACCCGACCGGTTATAACCCAATGGTTGGGCTTATTAGTCAGCTCACCAACCCCATTATGCGTCCTATCCGCCGCTATATTAAGCCCATGTCGGGGCTGGATTTGTCACCCATGTTTGCCCTGTTTGCACTCATTTTTGTCAAAATGGCCTTCGTAGAACTACTTATATATCAATTTAGAAATCTTTCCTTCCCCAATGCAAGCCACCTTTTTTAACTGGAAAAACAATGTCTTAACACTCCATGTCCTGATACAACCCAATGCCAGCCGTGATGAAATTAGCGGCGTGTTGGGTGATCGGCTAAAGATTCGCCTTAAAGCCTCACCGATCGATGGCAAGGCCAATCAATATCTTATTCAGTATCTAGCAAAAAACTTGAATCTACCTAAAAAAGCCATTCGTATACTCAAAGGGGCTAGAAGTCGCCAGAAAACATTGTCACTCGAATTACTCGAAAACATTCCCGAAATCATCATTAATGCCACCAAAAACTAAATATCCTCAAATGGAATTAGGCTAATTTCAGTTAAAAATTCCAGCCCCGTGCCGATAACCCGTATATAAAAGGTAAAGTTGCATGTCGAATTGACATCACATTTTAATGTGATAGCTCAATAAAAGCGTGTACTTTACTGATATTTAAGGCTATATTTATTAAATTATAAATTTTTATCGAGTACATTAGATGGCTACCGATCGTTTTACAGACCAAATGCAGGCCTATGGCCGTTGGAAATCTGAACTGGTTTCATCCATTAAGAGTTTCCAAACCTGGCTAGAAACCAACAAAATGAGTAGCAGTGAAGTTGAACTGCGTATTTTTGATCTTATCCAAACATTAAAAAGTGACAATCTAACCATTGCCTTTGTCGCTGAATTTGCACGCGGAAAAACCGAACTAATTAATGCCATTTTCTTTTCCGAATACGACCGCCGTCTGCTGCCTTCCGAGGCTGGCCGTACCACCATGTGCCCAACCGAATTATTTTACGATAACGACACCAATAAAAACTATATCCGCCTACTACCCATAGAAACTCGTCTTGAAGAAGCCAGTATTAGTGAGTTGAAAAAAGATCCGGTTAACTGGACCCATATGGATTTAGACACCAATTCGTCCGAAGCCATGTCTGAATCTTTTCAGGAAATTATTCGAACAAAAAAAGTGAGCCAAGAAGAAGCGATTAAGCTCGCACTGCATTCGGCAGAAGACACTGCCCATGTTGACCCGAACGGCAAAATTGAAATTCCAATGTGGCGCCATGCAATGATCAGTTTCCCGCATCCACTCCTCAAAGAAGGCTTAACCATTCTCGATACGCCTGGTTTAAACGCCCTGGGGACTGAACCAGAACTAACACTCAATATGTTGCCAAATGCACAAGCCATTATCTTCGTGCTGGCTGCCGATACCGGTGTGACAAAATCAGATATGGAAATGTGGCAACACTATGTACAACCCTTAGGCGGCGAACAAACAAAACAAATAGTTGCGCTGAATAAAATTGATACTTTATGGGATGAATTAAAAGATGAAGCCGCGATAAACAAAAGCATTAATACCCAATGCACTACAACTGCAAAAATGCTCAATATTGACAGCAGCACTGTTTATCCAGTTTCAGCACAAAAAGGCTTACTCGCTAAAATTCGTCACGATGTCGACTTAATTAAACGCAGTAATATTCTTGCTCTGGAATCCATTTTGTCGAAAGACATTTTACCCTCTAAACAAAATATTGTACGCGAAAGTATTGTCGGGGAAATCGGCAATATGGCAAAAGAAGCACAAAGCATGATCGCCTCTCGTTTAGCTGAAGCGAATAACCAGTTAAAAGAATTAAATAGCCTAAGCGGTAAGAATGAAGACGTTATTGTTCATTTAATGAAAAAAACACGTCAGGAACAAACTGTTTATCATAAATCGGTTGAAAGCTTCCAGGCCAACAAAAAAATGTTTAATGATCACCACTCGCAACTATTAAAAACATTAAGCATTAATTCTTTAGATAAGCTGATGGCTGAAACACGTAAAAATATGACCGGCGCATGGTTAACCCATAACCTGAAAAAAAGCATGAAAGATTTCTTTGATATTATCAATGAAACAATGGGCACAGCAAACAAACATGTCGAAAATGTTAACCGTCTGGTACAAACGATTTATCGACAGTTTAATAAGGAACACGGTCTAACCGAAACAAAACCAAAATTATTTAGCATTATAAAATATAAACGAGACCTGGAACGTTTATATTTTGAAGCCGAAGCTTATCGGAATAGCCCGGTTATGACCATGACCGAGCAAGCGTTTGTAGTTAAGAAGTTCTTTATATCGATGGTATCGCATGCTCGTAATACACTTTATCAAGCACACCAGGAAGCTAACTCCTGGAGCAAGGCTGCAATGTTACCGCTTGTTTCAAGAATTAAAGAACACAAGGATCAAATGGAAAAGCGTCTTGAAAGCTTACGTAAAATTAATGAATCACGTGATACCTTACAGACACGCATGACGGAGTTAGGTAAAACTGCAGAAATACTTCAACGACAGCTCGAAGATTTAAACAAGTTAATGGAAACCCTCAATAAACCACTCGAATGGTTTATCGAAAATAACAAATCCAATGCGCAGGTTGCTTAAGGCGTGTAACTAGTCCAAAACTTTTGCCATGGCTTTAAGAATACGTGCTTCAGAGATCGGCTTTTCAAGCCAGCCCGTTGCACCATTTACCTTCGCTTTTTTCTTACGATATTCAGCATTTTCAGTGGTAACCATTAAAATGGGGATATGCTCATAGCCCGGTATGGCTCTAAGCTGCGGCACAAGCGCGATGCCACTCATTTTTGGCATATTAATATCAGAAAAAACAATATCAAAGCTGTTCGCTTTTGCAATTTTAAGTGCTTCAAAACCATCTACTGCAGTTTGTACCTGATGGCCATTTTTTTCCAATACGACCTTCATCATGTCACGCATAACTTTTGAATCGTCAATTGCTAATACCAATGCCATAATCAATGTCCTTTGCTTAATAAATACAGAACTAAATATCGACCAACGGGATAAAACCTTAAGATATATCTGACAAACAGGTAAAAAACACACTTTTTTAGTGTTATTTAATCTCTCAATTCAATCCAGGCTTGCATCACGATCACAAGCTTATTAGACTCACTGGTTACATACATCAAGCTGTTAATAATAAAGATCACTTAATCTAAATGCCCAACCCCATACCAAAAGATTCTGTTGGACTGGTTAGCCCAGAGACCCAGCATTTTGACCAGCAAATTACCCTCGAATGCGGGATAACCCTGCCCGAATTTGATCTTATTTATGAAACCTATGGTGAATTAAATTCAAATCACTCGAATGCCATTATGATCTGCCACGCCTTAAGTGGTGACCAGCATGTTGCTGGCTATAACTCGGTTGACGATAAAAAACCCGGCTGGTGGGAGGCCTATATTGGCCCCGGCAAACCCTTCGATACCAATAAATTTTTTATTGTCTGTTGCAATAATTTAGGTGGCTGCAAGGGTTCAACCGGCCCAATGAGCATCAGCCCGGCAACCAAAAAGCCATTTGGTCGCGACTTCCCCATCGTCACCGTATCTGACTGGGTCACATCGCAGACCTTGCTTGCCGATAAACTGGGCATTAAAAAATTTGCCGCTGTTATTGGTGGTAGCTTAGGCGGCATGCAGGCATTGCAATGGGCAATTGATTACCCCGATAGAATTGAACACGCGATTGTTATCGCTGCCGCACCCAGACTATCCGCCCAAAATATTGGCTTTAATGAAGTTGCCAGACAGGCGATAAGTTCAGACCCGGATTTTCATGATGGTCATTATTATGACCATGGTGTTATCCCAAGACGCGGTATTAAGCTGGCCAGAATGTTAGG
>VAPL010403906.1_pt1 | contig 16466 bp, 13 predicted proteins | sample 3395061 | NCBI WGS metagenome assembly VAPL01 (sample SAMN08290444, study PRJNA428436) | hydrothermal vent metagenome | isolation source: Deep-sea hydrothermal vent chimney 2 | place: Pacific Ocean: Juan De Fuca Ridge | depth 2182 m m | reverse complement strand
TTATCGGACCTTGCTGGCCTTCCGGTCAAAGAGGCGCGCCTTTTTCATTTATGGCTTTGCCAAAAATCAACGGGATAATATTGACGGCAAGGAAGAACGGGCATTAAAGGCCCTCGCGAAGGAACTGCTGGATTACGATGCAAGGGCAATCCGAAAGGCCATGGCGGCAGACGCGATATATGAAGTGAGGTACGATGGTGGCCAAAAAAAGGAATAGCCCGATCCTGGACGCCGTCCACGGAACGGTGAGAGACCTGCATGATGCCGGTGTTATGGACGAGACGACCATGCGCCGGTTTGACGCCCTGTGTCTGCCACCCGTAAAAAATTACACGTCCGCCGAGATTAAACGGATCAGGTCGGCCCAGCATGTGAGTCAGCCTGTTTTCGCGGCCTATCTCAATGTCAGCAGGTCAACTGTCGCCCAATGGGAACAGGGCGGGAAGAGACCGCGCGGGGCCTCTCTCAAGCTGCTGGAGCTGGTGGAACGGAAGGGGCTGGCGGAACTGGCGTGAACCGGCCCGCCTACCGGTCGTAATCAAGACTGGGCGCCAGCCAGCGTTCGGCTTCTTCAAGCGCCATGTCTTTTCGTCCGGCGTAGTCTTCGACCTGATCCCTGGATATCTTGCCAATGCCGAAGTATTGCGATTCCGGATGGCTGAAATAGAAGCCCGAGACCGACGCGCCGGGCGTCATGGCAAAGCTTTCGGTTAGTTTGATATTGCTGTTGGCCTCGGCGTCGAGCAGGCGGAACAGGGTCGATTTTTCGGTGTGGTCGGGGCAGGCCGGATAACCGGGGGCCGGGCGGATGCCCCGGTACTGTTCGCGGATCAGATCCTCGTTGGCCAGGTCTTCATGTTCGGCGTAGGCCCAGAATTCGGTGCGCACGCGCTGGTGCAGGCGTTCGGCGAAGGCCTCGGCCAGGCGGTCGGCCAGGGCTTCCAGCAGGATCGCCGAATAATCGTCGTGTTCGGCCTTGAATTCCGCAATTTTGGTTTCGATGCCAAGACCGGCGGTAACCGCGAAGCCGCCCAGGTAATCGGCCAGCCCGGTATCCTTCGGGGCGATGAAGTCGGCCAGCGAGAAGTTGGCCCGGCCCGAATTTTTCAGCATTTGCTGGCGCAGGAAATGCAGCTTGCACGCGACTTTCGAGCGGTCGTCATCGGCGTAGATTTCCAGGTCATCGTGATCGATCGAATTGGCCGGCCAAAAGCCGATGACGGCGTTGGCTGTCAGCCATTTTCCGGCAACGATTTTATCCAGCATCAGGCCGGCATCGGCGAACAGGTCGCGCGCCGCCGCGCCGCTGATTTCGTCTTGCAGGATCGCCGGGTAGACCCCTTTCATTTCCCAGGTCCGGAAAAACGGAGTCCAGTCGATGTAATCGACCAGTTCACCCAGGTCATAATCCCCGAAGGTACGAACGCCCAGAAACGTCGGTTTCGGCGGCTTGCAGGCCTGCCAATCGACCCGGTGGCGGGCGGCGCGGGCGGCCTCGATACCCTGCTGCCGGGCGGTCCTGTCGCGGTTGGCGTGGCGGCTGCGAACCAGGTCATATTTTTCGGCAATGCCGGCGACATAATCGTCGCAGGCCGTATCCGACATCAGGTTGGATACCACGCCGACGGCGCGCGAGGCGTCGGTAACGTAGATAGTCGGGCCGTCGTAGCCGGGGGCGATTTTGACGGCGGTGTGAACTTCCGAAGTGGTGGCGCCGCCGATCAACAGCGGCATGGTCAGGCCCTGGCGCTGCATTTCGGCGGCCACCGTGGACATTTCTTCCAGCGACGGCGTAATAAGCCCGGACAGGCCGATGATGTCGGCGTTTTCTTCCCTGGCGGCTTCGATAATTTTTCCGTACGGCACCATCACCCCCAGGTCGACGACATCGAAATTGTTGCATTGCAGGACAACGCCGACAATGTTCTTGCCGATATCATGCACATCGCCCTTGACGGTCGCCATCACCACCTTGGCCTTGGCTTTTATTTCGCCGCCGGCATCCAGCTTTTCGGCCTCGATGAACGGCAACAGGTGGGCCACCGCCTGTTTCATGACACGGGCCGATTTGACCACCTGGGGCAGGAACATCTGGCCCGATCCGAACAGGTCGCCGACCACGTTCATGCCGTCCATCAGCGGCCCTTCGATAACGTGGATCGGCCGTTCGGCGGCCCGGCGGGCTTCCTCGGTATCCTCGATCACATATTCGGTGATGCCCCGGACCAGGGCGTGGGTCAACCGTTCGCCGATAGTTCCCTGGCGCCACGACAGATCCGGGGCCGCCCCCTTGGCCGTGCTTTCGCGGGTCTCGTCGGCGATATCAAGCAACCGTTCGGTGGCGTCGTCGCGGCGGTTCAGCACCACGTCCTCGACCCGCTCCCGCAGGGGTTCCGGAATATCGGCGTAGACCGCCAATTGCCCGGCATTGACGATGCCCATGTTCATACCCGCCGCGATGGCGTGATACAGGAACACCGAATGCATCGCCTCGCGCACCGGATTGTTGCCCCTGAACGAGAACGACATGTTCGAAACGCCGCCCGAAACCATGGCGCCGGGCAGGGTTTCCTTGATCGTCGCGCACGCACGGATGTAATCGACGGAGAAATTCCGGTGTTCATCGATGCCGGTGGCGATGGGGAAGATATTGGGATCGAAAATAATATCGGTGGCCGGGAAGCCGACCCGTTCGGTGAGAATTTTATAGGACTTGGTGCAGATATCGATCATCCGCCGGTAGCCATCGGCCTGGCCGTCTTCATCGAACGCCATGACCACCACGGCGGCCCCGAAACGCATGATCTCGCGGGCCTGATCGATGAAAACCCGTTCGCCTTCCTTAAGGCTGATGGAATTGACCACGCCCTTGCCCTGAACGCATTTAAGGCCGGCTATGATAACCGCCAGTTTCGAGGAATCGATCATCACCGGAACCCGCGAAATATCCGGTTCCGAGGCGACCAGATTAAGGAAGGTGACCATTTCACGTTCGGCGTCGAGCATGGCGTCATCAACATTGATATCAATAATCTGAGCCCCGTTTTCGACCTGCGAACGGGCGATGTCGAGCGCCGTTTCATAGTCGCCTTCGCGGATCAGCCTGGCGAACCTGGCCGATCCGGCGACATTGGTGCGTTCGCCGATGTTGACGAACCCGGTGACCTTGTCGATGGCCAGCGGCTCCAGACCGCTAAGATGGCAATGGCCGGCCGGCGCCGGAATTTGCCGCGGCGGCACGCCATCGACGGCCTGGGCGATGGCCTTGATATGTTCCGCCGTGGTGCCGCAGCAGCCGCCGACGATATTGACCAGACCGTTGCGCGCAAAATCCCCGATCACCCGCGCCATATGCTCCGGCGTGTCTTCATATTCGCCGAATTCATTGGGCAGTCCGGCATTGGGGTAGACGCTGGTAAAGGTCGTGGCGACCTGCGACAGGGCCTGGACGTGGGGCCGCAGTTCGGTCGCGCCCAAGGCGCAATTAAGGCCGACGCCAAGCGGCCTGGCATGGGCCACAGAGGTCCAGAAAGCCTCTGGCGTTTGTCCCGACAAGGTGCGTCCGGACGCGTCCGTAATGGTGCCCGACACTATCACCGGCAGTTCGATTTCGTGTTCATCGAAATATTTCAGCACCGCATAGATCGCCGCCTTGCAGTTCAGGGTATCGAACACGGTTTCGATCAGCAGCAGATCGACCCGGCCTTCGATCAGGCCGTCGATGGCCAGCGTGTAGGCCTCGGCCAGTTGATCGAAGGTGATGTTGCGGAAGCCCGGATCGTTGACATCGGGCGAGATCGAGGCGGTGCGGCTGGTCGGCCCCAGGACCCCCGCCACATAGCGGGGTTTATCGGCACTGGAAGCGGCGTCAGCCGCCGTCCGGGCCAGCCTGGCGCCGGCCGCGTTGATCTCGCGGACCACCGGTTCCAGGCCGTAATCGGCCTGGGAAATAACCGTCGCGTTAAATGTATTGGTCCCGATAATGTCGGAACCGGCGGCCAGAAAAGCGTTATGGATGTCGCCGATGACATCCGGCCGGGTCAGGTTCAAAAGGTCGTTGTCGCCCTTCAGGTCCATGGGATGATCGGCAAAACGGCGGCCCCGGAAATCCGCTTCGCCCAGCCCCCTGGCCTGGATCATGGTGCCCATGGCGCCGTCCAGTACCAGGATCCGTTCACGCAGATGTTTTTCAATCGGATTGGTCATGTCAGTTATCGTTCCCGTTGGAATTGCCATCGGGGCGGACCCCCAGCATATGGCAAATGGCGTAGGTCAGGTCGGCCCGGTTGAGAGTATAGAAATGGAAATCCTTGACGCCGCCGGCGTGCAATACCCGGCATTGTTCGGCGGCGATGCTGGCGGCAACCAGTTTGCGGGTTTCCGGATCGTCGTCCAGCCCGTGGAACAGGCCGGCCAGCCAGTCCGGCACCGCCGTGCCGCTAAGGCCCGAGAATTTGCACACCTGTTTGAAATTGGTTACCGGCAGGATGCCCGGCACAATCGGCACATAAATGCCGGCGGCCCGCGCCCGGTCCACAAATCGCAGATAAATCCCGGGATCAAAAAAATACTGGGTGATGGCGCGACTGGCCCCGGCGTCAATTTTACGTTTCAGGTTATCCAGATCGGCATCCAGATCGACCGCTTCCGGATGCCCTTCCGGGTATGCCGCGACGCTGATTTCAAAATCGGCGATGTCCTTCAACCCGGCCACCAGATCGGAGGCATAGGCGTAACCGTCGGCGTCAGGGCGATAGCCCGCGGCCCCTTCCGGAGCGTCCCCGCGCAGGGCGACGATATGGCGGATACCGGCGTTCCAGTAACGTTCGGCAATAACCCTGATTTCCTGCCTGGTAGAGCCGACGCAGGTCAGGTGGGCGGCGGCTTCGAGCCCGCTGTCGCGGGCGATGGCGACGACCGTTTCGTGGGTCCGCTCCCGTGTCGTGCCGCCGGCGCCGTAAGTGACCGACACGAACGACGGCCTGACCGGCGCCAGTCGCTCGATACAGTTCCACAGGGACCGTTCCGCCTTTTCCGTAGCCGGCGGAAAAAATTCGAACGAGACGTTAACATCTTTCGGCAACGGCAGGGCGACAATCAGCGACGGATGCGGCGGACGGCCCTTCGAGGTAACGTTCATCAGGTCCTGACGCAGAATTTGATTTTCCTTCCTGGTCATATCGGTGCGGTTTCCTGTTGTTTGCGGCCGAGCCACAGCGACACCGTCAACGGGTCGCCGGCAAGATGCCGGGTGTCAATCAAGTTCAGGCCGCCGGCCTCGAACCAGGCGGCGATCTCGCCGTCAGCGAATCCAAGGCGGCGATGATTATGTTCCAGGCGCAGGGCCTCTACCTGATGAGGCGCGAAATCGACCAGCAGCAGATGTCCACCGGGCCTCAGCACCCGTGCCGCCTCGACCACGGCCTGGGCCGGCCGGTCCAGAAAATGCAGGACCTGATGGATGGTCACGGCGTCGAACGATGCGGCGGCGAAGGGAATCTGGTAGATATCGGCCTGACGCACGGCGCAGTGGGACATTCCGGCGCGGTCGAGGTTATTGCGCGCTATGGCCAGCATCTCGACCGACAGATCAATGCCCTCGCCGCGCTCGATATGCGGCCCGAAGGTTTCAAGCATACGTCCGGTGCCGGTGCCGATATCAAGCAGGTCTTCGATTTTGCGGTTCGCGCCGACTCCCGGCAACATTTCAAGCAGCGCCCGTTCCACTTCAATGTCGTCGGTATGCAACGAGCGCAATTCATCCCAGGCGCCGGCGTTGCTGCGGAAATAGGCCTGCGCCTTCTGATCGCGTTTGCGTTTGATGCCTTGCAGGCGCTCGAAGTCGCGCGCCAGTTGCTCGTCGTCATCTATTTTTTCCGGTATCAGGTCAAGCAGGCAACGGACCAGGGCGGCCCCGGCGCCGCGATGGACCAGTCCGTAAAAAACCCAGCTGCCCTCGCGCTTGCGATCAAGCAAGCCGGCGTCGGTCAACAGCTTAAGGTGGCGCGATACCCTGGGCTGGCTCTGCAAGACGATTTCGACCAGTTCGCTGACCGTCAAATCGCCATGGGAACACAACGCCAGCAGTCGCAACCGGCTCGGCTCGGCAACCGCCCGCAAGGCCGATATCAAAGGTTCAATCGTATTCATGGCCGGAAGAAACCAAATTCTACAAAATATATACAAATATAAACATTTCTTTATATCTTATTTCCCCGGCTGTCCAGAAATTTTTGCGTCCGGGTCCGGGATTCGCCGGTGACCAGTATCGGCGATTGTCTTTATTGTTGCATTATTACAACACCTGTATCACTTAGGTTCATTTCCGGGGCAACGCCGCTGGTTTTTCACAAAGCGCTGTGATATTTCATTTTCTTGGTTAAGTGGATAACGATTGAGCAGGCCATAACCCCGTGGATCAAGATCGGGGGGTGGTTTGGCGAAGGCAGGAACACGGGGGAGGCTCGACGTATTTTCCCCCGGCGATGGTACTTTTTGTTAACCTTAGGCTGCGATGTTTGTCGCCGCGCCCTGGGAAACGCGAGCGAGCAATTTGAGGACCGGTTGGTTTTCGCGGTCGTTTGAACGGCATTGAAAAAACAGCAGAAGCGTATTCAAATATGGTCAGTTCTCTGAAATCAATACTTCCAATCCGATCCTTTGCAGTCGCCACGGTCGTTTTGTCCCTTGGCGGTTGCGCCGCCGCCCCGGACTCTTCCGATCCCGAGGCGGTAGCCGAATATGCCGAGGTCAATGACCCGGCGGAACCCACCATGCGGGCCATTTTCGCCTTTAACCGGACGCTCGACATAGTCGTCCTGAAACCGGCGGCTTCGATCTACAAGGACGTGGTGCCGGACAAGGGCCGCGCCGCCGTTCACAATTTCCTCAACAACCTGCGTTCCCCGGTAATCTTTTTCAACAATGTCCTGCAGGGTGATCTGAAACAGGCCCTGGAAACCTTGATGCGGTTCCTGGTCAATACCACCGTCGGCATCGCCGGCATTAACGACACCGCCGCCGAACTGGGCATGGAATACCGCAACGAAGATTTCGGCCAGACGCTGGCGGTGTGGAACATGCCCGAAGGTCCATACATCATGCTGCCGATTCTGGGGCCGAGCAACCCCCGGGACGCGGTCGGCCGGGTCGTCGATTTTATCATCGATCCGCTGAATATGTGGGCCGGCAACACCGATAACGGCTGGGCCGTTCCGACCCGCACCGCCGTTGACGCCGTCGATTTCCGGGCCCTGCATTTCGACACTATCGCCGATCTGGAAAAATCCTCGCTCGATTTCTATGCCACCGTCAGGACCCTTTACCGGCAACGTCGCATCGACGAAATCAACAACGGTCGGGTCGATCCCGCAATTTCCGTTCCCAGTATCGGCGAACGCCTGAACGACGGGCCGGCGCTTGAGGAAATTTCACAAGCCGATTAGGGCAGTTTGGTGTAACAGCGGGTTCCCTGACATGAAACGGCGATCACTGCTCAAGGCCTTCCCAGCCCTGCTTTTATGTCTTGCGGTGACGCTTCCCGCCGCCTCCCTGCGGGCCGCCACCTTCGAGGAAGGAGCGACGACATTCGTTAAGAATCTGGCGGAACAGGCGATCCGCGAATTGACCGATAAATCGGCCCCCAGAAAACAGCGCATCGCCCTGTTCCGGAAATTTTTCAACACCCATTTCGCCGTCAATGGCATCGGCAAATGGATTCTGGGGCGTCACTGGAGGAAGGCCAGCGACGACGAGCGGCGGGAATATCTGCGCCTGTTCGAAGACCTGATGGTGGTGTCCTACGTTGACCGCTTCGCCGCCTACGCCGGCGAACCGCTGCTTATCACGAAAACGCTCAGCCAGAATGCCAACAACGCCATCGTCTACACCAAAATCGAACAACCCGGCGGGGCGCCGTCGGTACATGTCGACTGGCGGGTGGCGCGCAAGAATTCCATGTACAAGATCGTCGATGTCGTCGTCGAGGGAACATCCATGAGCAGTACGCTACGGGCCGATTTCGGATCAACCATCCGCCAGCGCGGCGGCACCGTCGCGGGGCTGCTGGCGGCGCTGCGCGAAAAAACCGCAAGCCTGAGATCGGCCGCCGAATAATACCAAGGATCACTGATAAAGACCCATTGCGCGGTGGCGGATGGTGATCGGAACCGGTTACCCGCCGTTACGGGATTCCTCTATTTCTCCCTGATCCTTTCGAACTTGTTCCAGTAACCCGGTCGCGAAAGAATCGGTTGCCCCCTGGCCAAAGGTTTCGAAGTTGACGATCTCGCTCAAGGGCAGACGTGGCCGCCACCCCGCCGATTGAAGTTCCGGCCTGTCGAAGAAATGAGAAACATAGCCGAGGCAAAGATAGGCCACGGGAACCACCCGTTTGGGAATTTCAAGAACCTGTTTCAGGCGTTTTTGATCGAGAATGCTGACCCAGCCGAGGCCCAGCCCCTCGGCGCGGGCCGCCAGCCACAGGTTTTGCACGGCGCAGACGCTGCTGTAGATATCCATCGCCTTTATATGGGTTCGCCCGATGACCACGGGACCGGCGCGGTCCCGGTCACAGGTAACGCAGATATTGATCGGCGATTCCAGGATGCCTTCCAGTTTCAGGTTTCGATAGGTATCGCGGGCGTCGCCATCGAACATCCCGGCCGCCTCGGCATGCGCCTTCTCGAAAAGTTTATGGACCTTTCGTTTGGTTTCTCCGGACCGAACCAGAATAAAGCTCCAGGGCTGCATAAAGCCCACGGATGGCGCGTAGTGGGCGGCCATCAGGATGCGGCTCAACACATCCTCGGCGATGGCGGTATCGGTAAACTGGCCGCGCACATCGCGCCTGGAGAAAATTGCCTTGTAGAGCGCATCACGCTCCGCGTCTTCGAAACTATGGTCAAGCGGTTGTTTTTGTGTGGAAGTTTCCATATCAGTCCCCTTCATGGATAACCTAAGCGGCGCTTTCCACGCACCACGGCAAACTCCCCGGGCCGGTCTTCTGACTTAGGTTCATCTTGACCGGACCCCTTCCCGGAGTTCCCCCCAGTGGGACCACGCCAGACCGCCATCAAATGAAATTATTCGATGGCGGTTTGGGTTGTCGTCCGGTCAATCCCCATTACAGCGTTGGGCACGTGGCGGAATTTCACCGCCTTCCCGATTCTCCCCGTTCAGGGTATTACCCGCCCGGAGCACCCGAGGATGCTATTGGCGCCGGCTTTATCGATACCCGGCTGCCTCGATTGTAACCAGCCCGGCCTTTCAAGCCAATCGGTTTTCCGAGCCCTGTTCAAGCGGATTGGTCATTATGGCAATTTTACCCGCCGAAGCCTTGGGCGTGGCCCGCCAATAAGCTACGGCCATGAACAGGGCGCCGGCGATTATGTTGCCGAGAGTCACCCAGAACAGGTTGTAACCCATTCCCGCCAGAGACACCGTATCCGGATGTTCGCCGAGCAGGGCGATTACGAATATGGTCATGTTGGCGACGGAATGTTCGTAGCCGCTGGCAATGAAGGCGAGCAGACACCAGAATATTATAATACATTTGGCGGCGTCGCTGCGGACCCGCGCCGACATCCACAGGGCCAGACAAACCAGCCAGTTGCAAAGGATGCCAAGGGCCACCAGTTGTATCGCCGACTTGCCCATCTTGGCGGCGGCAACGCCGTTCAACAAATCCGAACCGGCGCCCATAAGGGCGCCCTGTCCGGCGTAATAAACAAGACCCAGCAACAGCGCCCCGGCCAGGTTGCCCAGCCACGATACCGACCACACCGCCATCAGGTCCCGGCCATTGCTTTTGCCGCGCAACCAGCCGATGGTCATGAACATGGTATGGCCGGTGAATAACTCGGAACCGGCGAAGACCACCAGAGTCAGGGCGATGCCGAACGCGCCGCCCATAACCAGCTTGCGGACCGACGGGTCGACGAAAGCGCCGAGCGTGAAAATCAGGATAATGCCGAGCCCGACATAGGCGCCGGCCATCATCGAACCGATGAAGAAAGAGGCGGGAGCGTTCTTCAGCAGCGCCGCTTTTTTTTCGGCGATATCGGCGAAATGGTCGATGGTGTCGGTGTACATTGTCGAATCCCTTCAGCAAAATTTATGTTCTCAGAACATCCGGATCAGGCGTTATGATATGGGTCGCAAGACGCAGCGAAATCACCCCGTCCTTGATCCGCACCGGGTATTTGGTGGCGCAGCCCTGATCCGGTGGAACGGCCTTGCCGTGGGCCAGTTCGATGGCCCAGTTATGCAATGGGCAGGTCACCTTCCAGCCATGCACAATGCCTTGTGACAGGGGGCCGCCACGGTGCGGACAGCGGTCATCGAGGGCGAATATGCGGTCATCGGCACTGCGGAAAACGGCGATATCGCCGCCGCCGGTTTTAAGCACTCGGGCGCCGCGCAACGGAATGTCATCCACCTTGCCGATTTCAATCCAGCCGGTCATCTTCACACCACCATTTTCAGGGGGCTGAACTCGTGGCCGGCCACCCGTTTCCCGGCCCGTTCCCGCCATGGATCATTCTGGGCGAAGCGCTGGGAATACTGGAACCGTTGCGCCAGATCCTGACGCCCGGACCCATCTTCGACGACGCGCTGCTTGACGTAGGACAGCCCGGTCCGTTCCAGCCAGTGTGCCGTGCGCTCCAGATAGTGAGCTTCCTCGCGGTATAGCTGAAGGAAGGCGAAGCAGTATTCCAGGACCTCCTGTTCGCCGGCCACCTTGCACAACAGGTCGGTGGCCCGCAACTTGACGCCGCCGTTGCCGCCGACATGCAGTTCCCAGCCCGAATCCACGGCGACTACGCCGAAATCCTTGATCGTCGCCTCGGCGCAATTGCGGGGACAGCCGGAAACCGCCATTTTGAATTTATGGGGGGTAGCGGATCCCCAACAGGCTTTTTCCAGCTTGATGCCCATGGCCATGGAAGACTGAGTACCGAAGCGGCACCAATCGGAGCCGACGCAGGTTTTGACCGTCCGCACCCCCTTCGCATAGGCGTGCCCGGAAACCAGGCCGGCCTTGCCCAGGTCGTCCCAGACGGCCGGCAGGTCTTCCTTGTCGATGCCCAGCAGGTCGATTCTCTGGCCGCCGGTAACATGCACGGTGGGCACCGAAAATTTCTCCGCCACATCGGCGATGGTCCGCAACTGGTCGGGCGTGGTCAGGCCGCCCCACATCCGCGGCACCACCGAATACGATCCGTCCTTCTGGATATTGGCGTGCACCCGTTCGTTTATAAAGCGGGACTGGCCATCGTCCTCGTACTGGCCCGGCCAGGCGCAAAGCAGATAGTAGTTGAGCGCCTGACGGCACCCGGCGCAGCCATCCGGGGTAAGCCATTCCATGAAGGCCATGACCTCGGGGATGGTTTTCAGCTCGTTATCGCGAATCGCCATCCGGATATCGTCGTGGCTGAATTCGGTGCATTTACAAAGCGCCTTCCTGGCCGTGGTTTCGGAATAATCGCCGCCCAGGGTGAAGGCCAGAATCTGCTGCACCAGGCCGGTGCAGGAACCGCACGACGACGAGGCCTTGGTGTGGGCGCGGACATCATCGAGCGTGAACAGTTTTTGCTCGGTGATGGCGCTGACGATATCGCCCTTGCTGACCCCGTTGCAGCCGCAGATTTCGGTTTCATCGCTCATCGAAAGGATGGCGTTTTCGGATCCCCGCCCGGAATCGCCAGGGGCCGAACGGCCAAACAACAGGCGCTCGCGATCATCCGAAACATCGACCTCGTCGCGCATCAACTGAAAATACCAGGGAGCATCCACCGTATCGCCCAGGAACAGCGCCCCCTGGATACGGTTGTCCTTAAGCACCAGCTTCTTGTAGATATTGCGACCGGCATCCTGAAAAAGCAGCGTTTCCTTGCCCTCGCCACCCTCGAAATCCCCGGCCGAGAACAAATCGATGCCGGTCACCTTGAGCCGGGTCGAAAGCACCGACCCCGGATAGGCGGCATGGCCGTATTCGGCCAGATGGTTGGCGCAAACCCTGGCCTGTTCGAACAGTGGGGCGACCAGGCCATAGGTACGGCCCCGGTGCTCGATACATTCGCCGACGGCGTAAACAACCGGATCGTAGGTCTGCATGGTGTCGCCGACGACGATGCCGCGCCGGCAATAAATGCCGACATCGCGGGCCAGCGCCGTGCGCGGCCGAATGCCGATGGCCATGACCACAATGTCGGCGGCCAGCCGGGTACCGTCTTTCAGCTTTACCCCGGTGACCCGCCGCGATTTTCCCTTGCTGCCCAGGATCGCCCCGGTTTCCGCCGACAGCTTGAATTCAAGCCCGCGCTCTTCCAGCGAGCGGCGCAGCATGGCCGCCGCGACCTGATCCAACTGCCGCTCCATCAGGCTATCCATCAGGTGGACCACGGTGACCTTCATGCCCTGTTTCATCAGGCCGTGGGCGGCCTCCAGGCCAAGCAGCCCGCCGCCGATAACCACCGCGTTGCGGTACTTGCCGGCCGCCTCGAGCATTACTTCCACATCGCCGATATCGCGAAAGCTGACAACCCCGGGCAGGTCGTGACCGGCAACCGGCAATATGACCGGATCGGCCCCGGTCGCCAGCAATAGCCGGTCATAAGGAACGGTCTCGCCGTCGGCGGTCTCGACCCGCTTTTCCCGACGGTCGATCCGGACCACCTGTTCGCCCTTGCGAAGGGTGATGGCATTGTCGGCGTACCATTGCTCGTCGTTGAGCATTATTTCATCGAGAGTCTTCTCGCCGGCCAGGATCGGCGACAGCATAATCCGATTGTAGTTGCCATGCGGCTCGGCCCCGAAAACGGTTATATCGTAAAGGTCCGGAGCCAACGCGAGCAATTCCTCTACCGTCCGCATCCCGGCCATGCCGTTGCCGATGACGACCAGTCTTTGTTTCATTATCAAGAGTCCTTCCGTAATCGATGGTTCCGCCCACTTCGACACGCATGCGCGGGCGGCCACCCCATCTGCCGAAGTAACAGCAAAGGGCGTGCCAATCTCCTGAAGTAGCTATACTCCAGATTTTTTTTCTTTATTTTCAGCTAGTTAAGATATTTTGTGCCGGCAACGGCGATGATTGTACAAGGCAATCATGGCCCAATTCTGCCTAATTATTCAGCATGAATAATAAGTGATTATTTTTTAGGCAAAATCAGGCATTCCACGGCCAAAACAAAGGGCTCGAATCCCCCCGACGACGCCGCTATCTTTTCAGCGGCTTGTACTTGATCCGGTGCGGCTGGTCGGCCTCGGCGCCCAGGCGGCGGTGGCGGTCGGCCTCGTAATCTTCGTAGTTGCCCTCGAACCAGACCACCCGGCTGTCGCCTTCGAAGGCCAGCATGTGAGTGGCCAGACGGTCCAGAAACCAGCGGTCATGGCTGATGATGATGGCGCAGCCGGCGAATTCGGCCAGCGCGTCTTCCAGCGCGCTCAGGGTTTCCAGGTCGAGATCGTTGGTCGGTTCATCGAGCAGCAGCACGTTGGCCCCGGATTTAAGCATGTTGGCCAGATGCACCCGGTTACGCTCGCCGCCCGATAACTGGCCCACTTTCTTTTGCTGGTCGGCGCCCTTGAAATTGAACCGCGAGACATAGGCGCGGCTGGCGATCGAGCGCTTGCCCAACAGTATTTCATCGTCGCCGCCGCTGATTTCCTGCCACACGGTCTTGCCGTCATCGAGCGAATCCCGCGACTGATCGACGTAGCCCAGCTTGACCGTATCGCCAATGCGCAGCGTCCCGCCATCGGGTTGTTCGACGCCGGTGATCATTTTGAACAATGTGGTCTTGCCGGCGCCGTTGGGGCCGATTACCCCGACGATGCCGCCGGGCGGCAGTTTAAAGCTAAAATCCTCAATCAGCAGTTTGTCGCCGAACGCCTTTTGCAGGTCCTGCGCCTCGATCACCAGATCGCCCAGCCGCGGGCCGGGCGGGATGACGATCTGGGCGCTGTCGAGACGCCTGTCGCCGGCTTCCGCCAGCAGGTTGTCGTAGGCGGTGATCCGGGCCTTGCTTTTAGCCTGCCGGGCGCGCGGCGAGGACCTGATCCAGTCGAGCTCGTGCTTGAGGTTTCGCTGCCGGGCCGATTCCTCTTTTTCTTCCTGGGCCAGGCGTTTCTGCTTCTGTTCCAGCCAGGCCGAATAATTGCCTTCATAGGGAATGCCGCGACCGCGATCCAGTTCCAGAATCCAGCCGGTGATGTTGTCGAGGAAATAGCGGTCATGGGTGACCACCATGACGGTGCCTTCGTAATCTTTCAGGAAGACCTCAAGCCAGGCCACCGATTCGGCGTCAAGGTGGTTGGTCGGTTCATCGAGCATCAGGATATCGGGCCGTTCCAGCAGCAGCCGGCAGAGCGCCACCCGGCGGCGTTCGCCGCCCGACAGCGTGGTGACATCGGCATCGCCCGGCGGGCAGCGCAGGGCGTCCATGGCGATCTCCAGGGTGCGTTCTATTTCCCAGCCGTTGACGGCGTCGATCCGTTCCTGCAATTCGCCCTGTTCGGCCAGAAGATTATTCATTTCATCGTCGTCCATGGGCTCGGCGAAGCGGGCGCTGATCTCGTTGAAGCTTTGCAGCAGTTTCACCGTGTCGCCCATGGCCATCATGATGTTGCCCTGAACATCTAGGGCCGGGTCCAGGTCCGGTTCCTGGGCCAGATAGCCGACCCTTACACCATCGGCGGCCCAGGCTTCGCCGCCGAAATCGGTATCGATTCCGGCGACAATTTTCATCAGCGTCGATTTACCGGCGCCGTTGGGACCCAAAACGCCGATTTTGGCGCCGGGCAGAAAGGAAAGCGTGATGCCCTTGAGAATCTCCCGGCCGCCGGGGAAGGTCTTGGTCAGGTTCTTCATCACATAGGAATACTGGTACGACGCCATCGGGCTCTCCGGTTATCTGCTTCGGGAATGGTGGCGCTTTTTAGCGCATCGCGGCGACGCCCGCAACGGGCGCCTTACGGCCCGACAATAATCCTGATCGGGTCCTGGAACAGCACCAGCAAAAAGAAAATGGCGGCGACCACGCCGAACAGCAGATGCACGAAATCCGGCTTGCCGCCGACATTGCGATAGCGGATGCCGTACCAGCCGACGACGCCGGTCAGAATCAGGAAAATCCAGTTAAGCATGGCTTCCTGATCGAACCGCAGCAGGGTCTCGAAAATTCTCATGGCTGAACATATACCGATCCGTAATGGACTTCACGTTTTCATCATGATGTGATCTAAATCCAGTATGAGCGAGGAAACACTGAAACTGTTGGATCAGCTTACCGGGATGGGGATGGCCTACGCGGTCGATATTCTTGGTGCGCTGGCCATTCTGATAGTCGGCTGGGTCGCCGCCGGCTGGGCCGGGCGACTGACCAGAAGGGCCGTCCACAATATTCCCAAGGTCGATAATACGGTCGCCCCGATCGCCGCCGGCATCGTCCGCTATACCGTGCTGGCCTTCGTGCTGGTCGCCGTGCTGGCCCAGTTCGGCGTCGAGACGACTTCCATCCTGGCGGTATTCGGCGCCGCCGGCCTGGCCATCGGCCTGGCCTTGCAGGGCACCCTGTCGAATATCGCCGCCGGCATCATGCTGCTGCTGTTGCGACCGTTCAGTGTCGGCGATTATATCGAGGCCGACCGCATTTCCGGTACGGTCGAGGAAATCGGCCTGTTCACCACCCGCTTCACGACCAGCGGCGGGCTGTCCGTATCGGCGCCCAATTCCAGCCTGTGGGGCAGCACCATCACTAATTATTCACGCAACCCGCGACGGCGCATCGACCTGACCGTCGGCATCGCCTACGCCGATGATCTGGATGGCGCCATGGCCGAGCTGCGGTCGCTAATGGCCGAAGACAGGCGTATTATGGATGAGCCCGCGGCACAGGTATTCGTCACCGGGCTGGCCGATAATTCGGTCAACCTGACCCTGCGATGCTGGGTCGCCACGGCGGATTACTGGCAAGCCTCCTGCGACCTGACCCGCGCCGCCAAGCTGCGGCTGGACGAAAAAGGCTATTCCATGCCATTCCCGCAACGCGACGTTCACATTATTTCAGAGCCAGCGAAATAACCCAGGCGGCAACCACGAATGCCGCCGAAACAGCCAGACAGGCGGCCAGCCCGCCCCATTGATAGGCCAGGCCCGACAGCAGCGTCCCGGTCAGCCGCCCGGCGGCGTTGGCCATGTAATAAAACCCTACGTTCAGGGCGACATGGTCGGTGTCGGTATAGGCCAGCACCAGATAGGAATGAATTGCCGAATTGACGGCGAAGACGAAGCCGAAAACCACCAGGCCGGCGATCACCGCCATTCCGGGCCAGATGCCGCTCGAAACCGCGCCGGCAATCGCCGCCGTAACAATAGCCAGCAGCAGTATCCATCGCCTGCTCAGGCGGCTGTCCGGCGCCCGGGCGGCGCGCGACAGCACCTTCGGCGCCAGCATCTGGAT
>VAPL010466451.1_pt1 | contig 16473 bp, 13 predicted proteins | sample 3395061 | NCBI WGS metagenome assembly VAPL01 (sample SAMN08290444, study PRJNA428436) | hydrothermal vent metagenome | isolation source: Deep-sea hydrothermal vent chimney 2 | place: Pacific Ocean: Juan De Fuca Ridge | depth 2182 m m | reverse complement strand
TAAACTGCCAGCATCAGAATGTTAAAAGCACTCCAAACAAGCCACAAATAAAACCACCAAAACTCACCTGCGCTTTGCATGAGCCAAAGTGCAACAAATAATATTGGCGCACCTAAAACCAAACCGACTAGACTATGCTTCATCAGGTCAGTAAAAAACATTTTAGGCGTCATTTTATTAAAACCAAATTTTTCATCTATGGTGAATGTTTTGTAGTAATCAAAAGGCAGGTCTATCAAGCTGCTAATAAATAAAGCCGAGACTATAACCAAAGCACCACGTAAGATTTCTTGATCGATGAGTATATTTCGCCATGCGTCGTCTATCCATTGTAAACCGCCACCTATGGTCAGTACCGCTAGGAGGATTGCTTGAATAGCAACGTCAATTAAGCCTAATTTTGTTTTTGCGCTAGAATAATCCGCGGCTTTTTGATGTGCTTCTAAGGTAATGCTTTCTGAAAAGGCACTTGGCACATTGCCTCGATGATTAAGAACGTGATTGATTTGGCGTGAGCCAAGCCAAATTCGAATAAATGTTGTAATAATTAGTAGTGAAATGAAAGTTAGTGTGAGTGTAGAGGTCATCATATTTAAGTAATCGGTTAAACTAGTCCTATTATAAGCTTATATTCTGAAGCATTTAGGTGGCTTTAGTTCGTAAGCGTTGTATTTTAACTAAAAAATAATGGAAATCATGATGGAAATCAAAAGCAGCGACTTGAATAACAATAATTTAATATGGCTAGATATGGAAATGAGCGGTCTACTTCCTGACTCAGATATGATTTTAGAGTTGGCGGCAGTTGTAACCGATGCTGAGTTAAATGTATTAGCAGAGTCGCCAGTGTTGGTTATCCATCAGAGTGATGCTGTGCTTGATGGCATGGATGCTTGGAACAAGGGAACGCATGGGCGTAGTGGCTTAATTGAAAAAGTTAAAGCTTCTCAATTGGATGAAGTTGCTGCAACAGAGCAAATGATCGCTTTCTTAAAATTACATGTGCCTGCAGGAAAGTCTCCTATGTGTGGCAATTCTATTTGCCAAGACCGCCGCTTTATGGCGCGCTATATGCCAGATTTAGAGGCGTTTTTTCACTATCGAAATTTGGATGTTAGCGTATTTAAAGAGCTTGCAAAGCGTTGGAAGCCTGCAATATGTTCAGGATTTAAAAAATCTAGTAAGCATGAGGCATTGGCTGATGTCTACGAGTCTATTGATGAGCTTAAATATTACCGTGAACACTTTATATTGAAATAATATAAAAAAATGGGGCGAAACTTTTAAAAAGTGACGCCCCAAGGGAGGAGATTTTAGCTTTGGAGAAGCTTGGTTAGATATAAGCATCATCTATGCCAGTTTATTTTTCTAATTTGTATTTGAATTGATTTTCACTTGAATGGTGCGCTAGGCTTGGTTTGCAGCAGTGTTCTTATTCTAGATTGAGGTAATGTTATGTATCTTCAAGTGTAATAAGATGCGCGTGGAACTGACCAAAAGTGACATGTTGTTGACATGAATAGCAGTTTCATCATGATGAATTGAACGCATACATAGGGTTTGGGTGATGCTATTTGATGAGCTATGGTATAAATTAGCTAATCTAGTTGTTTAAAATTTTTTGAAGGGGTTGTATGTTATTAGGACAATGGCTTGCCGTTGGTGCTGGCGCAGTGTTGGGGGCATGGTCACGTTGGGGATTGGGTTTGGTGTTAAATGCTAGCGTGATTCCATTAGGTACGCTGTTAGCTAATTTGTTAGGTGGCTTGTTAATGGGAATAGCATTGGCCTTGTTTATATCGACACCACAACATAGTGAAGTCAGATTATTTGTGATGACAGGTTTTTTGGGTGGACTAACGACTTTCTCAACTTTTTCTGCGGAGGCATTTAATTTATTGCATAAGCAAGAATATGCTTGGGCATCATTGCATATTTTAGGTCATGTGTTCGGTTCTTTGGCAATGACTGCATTAGGTTTTTGGATGATATATTCCATAAGGAACTAGGTGCTATTGTTATATTAATAAAAAACCCCGACATGTCGGGGTTTTTTATTAATATAACTTCTACGTTTAGTAGCGTTATTTTTGTGTTTCCACCATGACTAACGGCGCTTCTTTTCCATCAGTAGTTGCTTCAGTTTTTTTCCAATTAGGCGCTTTACGCGTCGTTTTTGGTTTTGCTGCTGATTTAGGTTTGGCTGTTTTAGGAGCTGGTTTGTTTTTTGTTTCTACCAATTGCAAACCGTTTTCTGACAAATCAACCGGTTTAGTCGTTTTAGGTTTGCGTGCTTTTGGTTTGCTTGCCTTTTTCTCAGGTGTTGCAGGTTTTTCTTTGGCCGTGGTTTTATCTGCTGCTACTGTCTTTTTGGCAGAGGTTTCTTTAACCGCAGGTTTTTTCGTGCGGGTGGTTTTTGGTTTTGCAGGTGCCGGAGAGGTGACAGGCGCTGCTGTCTCTACCTGAGGTGTTGCTGCTTCTGCGGCGACAGTAGATTTAATTTCTTGAGAAGTTTCAGTTTTTACATTTTGTGTTTCATCACGACCCTTATGATCGCGCCTTCCACTACGTCCACGTCTATTGCCACGCTCTTGTCGTGATGGTTGCGTTTTTTCGCTAGCTTGGCTCTCTGTTTTAGGGGCTGTATTTTTTTCTTCACGATTTGACTCGTTGTGATTTTTCTTGGCACTTTCAGAAGAAGTGGGGCGATTTTGTCGTGTTTGGTTCTCTTGTTTTCCGTTGTTAGCACGTGCTTTATCATTGCGGTCGTGGTTGTTACGGTTACGGTTGCGATTTCTATTGCGATTTCTATTGCGATTATTGTCGCGATTAGCATTAGGTTTTTCTTCAGGCTTTTCAATAGCAGCCAATTCGTTGTCATCACCACCTAACCAGCTTTTAATGCGTCCTAAAATGGAGACTTTTCCTAAAGAAGCTTGCTGGCTTGCGATGGGTGCTGGCGACTTGCTAACAATGGCTTTTACTAAAGCTTCTGGCGCTTTAGGCGCGGTTTCTTCGCTCAAGCTGCTAACGTAATCTGTTTCAGCAGGCATTTCTACTAAGTTATAGCTGGCACGTGATGCATCATCATCCATTTCGTCTTGTTTGATGCGTGTAATGTTGTAGTTAGGTGTTTCCATATGGATGTTAGGGATGAAGACAACCTCTACACCTGTACGCTGTTCGATCTTATGTACGTCGGCCCGCTTTTCATTCAAGAGGAAGGTTGCGGCATCAACAGGTAATTGCACCTGAATAATGGCGCTATTCTCTTTCATGGCTTCTTCTTGGGTGATGCGTAAGATATGTAGCGCGGTAGACTCAATACCACGGATATGGCCTGTGCCATGGCAACGTGGGCAAGGGATATGATTGCTTTCGCCTAAGCTAGGGCGGAGACGTTGGCGTGATAACTCAAGTAAGCCAAAGCGCGATATTTTACCTGTTTGTATGCGCGCGCGGTCTGCATGTAATGCATCACGCATAGCATTTTCTACCTCACGTTGATTTCGTTGTTTTTCCATGTCTATGAAATCAATAACAACTAAACCACCTAGGTCTCGTAATCTTAATTGACGAGCAACTTCATCGGCTGCTTCAATGTTTGTGTTAAAGGCAGTTTGTTCGATATCAGCACCTTTGATAGATCGTGCTGAGTTAACATCAATTGAAACTAAAGCCTCGGTATGGTCAATAACAACAGCGCCACCAGAAGGCAGGCGTACTTCACGAGAGAAAGCTGTTTCAATTTGGTGTTCTATTTGAAAGCGTGAAAATAATGGGATTTCATCTTCATATAGTTTTACACGAGAAACATTACCTGGCATTACATGATCCATAAATTGAACTGCTTGCTCATGTACCTCTGCAGTATCAATCAATATTTCGCCTATATCGGCACTAAAGTAGTCACGAATCGCGCGAATAACTAAACTGCCTTCTTGGTAAATCAGGAAGGCCCCTTTTTGTAGGTTTGAGGCATCTTCAATGGCTGTCCACAATTGTAAAAGGTAGCTTAAGTCCCATTGTAGCTCTTCGGCATTGCGGCCAATGCCCGCTGTACGTGCAATGATACTCATGCCTTTTGGCATGGTGAGTTCTGCCATGGTGTCGCGGAGCGAGTTACGTTCTTCTCCTTCTACACGGCGTGAAACGCCACCACCACGCGGGTTATTTGGCATTAATACCAAGTAACGGCCCGCTAATGAGATGTAGGTTGTGAGTGCGGCGCCTTTACTGCCACGCTCGTCTTTGTCGACTTGCACGACGACTTCTTGCCCTTCTTTAATGACGTCTTGAATTTTTACGCGACCACTACCTTCAGGTTTTTTGCTGAAATAGCTGCGTGAGATTTCTTTAAAGGGTAAAAAGCCGTGACGTTCAGTGCCGTAATCGACAAAAGCGGCCTCAAGAGAAGGCTCTACGCGTGTGATAATGCCTTTATAAATATTGCTTTTACGTTGTTCTTTACTTGCGTGTTCGATATCTAAATCGATGAGTTTTTGCCCATCAACAATCGCAACGCGTAGTTCTTCAGACTGCGTTGCATTAAATAACATGCGTTTCATTGTATACTCCCGCGCTAAGCAGGTAGACTTTTGGACAAGAGAATAAAGTTCTGAAGATACGTCGATAGCGTTGGTTTATCTAGCTATATCGTATGTATAGATTAAGTAAATCAGTATGGCAAACCTTGGTTTGCTTTATAAGCAACTATTGTTAGTCACGCTTGATTACAAGCTAGCGCTTCCGCACATACGCTATATGAGTACGTTGTAATTGATTATAATGTCACTTTAAGTACTTAAAACTCATGCCTAACATAGGCATGAATCCGTTAAAATTCTGTCTTCAGATAACTTTAGTCGCACATTGTTCTTTTAGTCTGTGGCGGCTATAGCGCAATTATTTTATCGCTACTTAAATATGGCGAGCGGTATTAACCAAGTATTCTATAATTAATTTTTTTGTGTAATTAAACGGCATTTTTCAGCTCAAAATTAATCACAGATGGAGTATAGGCTTTATTGAGCTTTTAGGCAAAACTATGATGCAAGAAAATGAAAACAATGTTGTCAGTGAATATGCAGTGGCTAAACTCACCGTTGATGAGGCTAGTGAGGGGCAACGCGTGGATAACTTTTTAGCCAAAATACTCAAAGGCGTACCAAAAAGTCACATTTATAGAATCTTACGTAGTGGTGAAGTGCGGGTTAATAAAGGGCGTGTTAATGCATCACGAAAGTTAGTGTTAGGTGATGTCGTACGCGTGCCACCTATTCGTGTTTCTGTTAGACCCTCTTTGCCGAAGACGCCTCTTGATGCATCAACTTCTAAATTTGAAAATGCAATTATTTTTGAAGATGATGCTTTGTTGGTGATCGATAAACCAGCAGGTTTTGCTGTGCATGGTGGCAGCGGTATTGTCCGTGGAGTAATCGAACAGTTGCGCTTAGAGCGGCCTAAAGCAAGGTTTTTAGAGTTGGTGCATCGCTTAGATCGTGAGACTTCTGGCATACTGCTGCTAGCAAAGAAACGTAAGGTATTGGTCACTTTGCATGAGGCTATTCGTAATCATCAGACGGATAAGCGTTACGCTGTCTTGGTGGCTGGGGATTGGAAAGAAAATAAAAAGCGTGTTGTTTTGGATTTGCAAAAATATGTACTACCTAGTGGAGAGCGGCGGGTGAATGTGGTGACCGATAAAGCGAAGGATAAATTTAATGAGGCACAGGTTTCGGAAACGATCTTTTACTTAAAACAGGCATTCGAAGGGTTTAGTTTGCTTGAAGCAAAACTAATTACTGGGCGCACGCATCAATTGAGGGTGCAGTTAGCACATTTAGGGTTTCCTATTGTAGGGGATGATAAATACGGCGATTTTGCATTAAATAAAGCATTACAAAAAAAAGGTTTAAAACGAATGTTTTTACATTCAATTGAAACAAAATTAGAGCATCCTCTTACTGGGGAAAGGTTAAGGTTGAAAGCGCCTTTGCCAACAGCGCTTGAACGTTTTGTTCAAACACTCATTAAAAAACAAAAGGAAAACTGAGCGGTATGGGGAAGCAATTTGATTTAATTATATGGGATTGGGACGGCACGTTAGCTGATTCTACGGGCATGATTACTGAGGCAATCGTTTCGGCTGCCGCGCAAGTGGGTTTGCCTGTATTGGCACCTAAAGCCGCACGTAATATTATCGGCTTAGGTTTACGCGAGTCTATTGACGCCTTGTATGGGGACATCTCCGAAGAGAAAATACAGGCATTATCTAAACAATACATCACTAATTATTATGCGGGGGAGGAGGCGATTCCTCTTTTTGAAGGCGCTAAGGAGCTGATTTTGGAATTAAACCGACGTGGTTTTAAGCAGGCAGTCGCCACGGGTAAAGGTCGGCGTGGGTTGAATTTAGCCATCAAGCGTTCAGGTGTTGGAAAGTGCTTTCATGCAACACGAACGGTAGACGAGTGTTTTTCTAAGCCACATCCGCAAATGTTGGATGAGTTGATGGATATTTTAGTGGTGGGACCAGATCGCACATTGATGATTGGTGATAGTAGTTATGATCTGCAAATGGCGAAGAATGCAGGTGTGCAATCTTTGGCGGTGACTTTTGGTGCGCAAACAAGAGAAAAGCTATTAACTTATAACCCTAAAGAAATATTTGATGCATTTGATGCTTTAGATCATTGGCTTTTAAATGATGCCTAAAAAAACAATTACTTTTAATAGCCATGACTTGCATGAGAAATCATCAGGTTTACGTTTTGATTTGCCACCATTAGGTGAGCTTATCACTGGGTTTGTCGTGCGTTATGAAGGCAAGGCGTATGCTTATATTAATCAATGTGCGCATGTGCCCGTTGAGCTGGATTGGAATGAAGGTGATTTCTTTACGGCCAGCAAAGATTACCTGATTTGTGCTACCCATGGCGCACACTATGCACCAGAAACAGGATATTGCGTGATGGGGCCGTGTAAAGGTAAAAGTTTGCAGGCTTTACCTGTGACAGAATTGAATCAACAAGTTATTATTCATATTGACCAGTTACATAAAATTCATAGGAAAACTTAGATATGTCAACAGAATTAGGCCAAGAAGATGATAATTGGCAGCAAAAAACAATAGAGACGCTCGCACTTTCAGGCTTGAAAGAACAACGAACAGCGAGACGCTGGGGTGTTTTTTTTAAGTTGTTGGTATTTGCTTATCTATTTACAGTCATGGCATACGCATTAGGTTGGTTAGGTGCAGATACCAATGCTGCGACAGGTGACCATAGCGCCTTAATTAATATATCTGGTGTTATTGAGCCGGGAGGCGAGGTGAGCGCAGGTGCTGTAATCAATAGCCTGGCAGATGCTTTCGATAACGAAGGAACTAAAGGCATTATTTTGCGTATTAACAGTCCTGGTGGTAGTCCTGTCCAAGCAGGTATGATCAATAAGGAAATTTTACGACAAAAGAAACTACATCCTAAAATTCCTGTTTATGCTGTTGTAGAAGATATTTGTGCCTCTGGCGGTTATTATATTGCCGCTGCAGCAGATAAAATTTATGTTGATAAGGCGAGCATTATTGGCTCGATTGGCGTGTTAATGGATGGTTATGGTTTTATCGGCACCATGGAAAAAATGGGGATTGAGCGTAGATTGATTACAGCGGGTGAGAATAAAGCAATGCTAGATCCTTTTTCTCCGGTTAACCCTTTACATGAGGCTTATGCTCAAGCGATGCTAAATGAGATTCATGAGCAGTTTAAAACAGTTGTGCGTGAAGGCCGTGGTGACCGTTTGAAAGAAACGGCAGAAACATTTAGCGGCCTGTTCTGGAGTGGGGAGGAAAGCATCAACATAGGTTTGGCAGATGCTTTAGGTACTGTGGATTCAGTAGCACGCGAAGTGATTAAGCAAGAAGAGGTGTTTAATTACTCTTATCAAGAGCCCTTTGTTGAACGTTTTGCCAAGCGTTTAGGCGCTAGCATAGGTAATGCGATAGGGTTGAATGCAATCACTAAAGGTATTCAATTGCGCTAAGCGCATTTTAATTGTTTTAGCCTTAGCTCACATAGCTAGCAGGTTTACGGTATTTGACCATTGCTTAACTAAATGGTTTGCAAGCTTATTTTAGTTGCTTGGAGTGATTAATCAGGCCGTTAGTTGAGCCGTCGTAATCACAGACCATGCCATCACTAGTGAGCTGCGGTAAAATTTGACTGGCAATTTGTTTACCGTACTCAACACCCCATTGGTCATAGCTGTTGATGTTCCAGATCACGCCTTGCACAAATATTTTATGTTCATAAAGTGCGATCAGTTTACCAAGTGTATTCGGTGTAAGCTTGTCGAACATAATCGAAGTGCTAGGGCGGTTTCCTTCAAAAATTTTGTGTGGTAGTAAATCTTCAAGCGCTTTGCCACTCATGCCTTGCTCTTCAAGTTCGGCGCGTGCTTCTTCTCTAGTTTTTCCTAGCATTAATGCTTGGGATTGTGCTAAAAAATTGGCCATTAGGATTTTGTGATGCGCATAACCATGTTTGCCTATGGCGTAATGGCTGTGTACTGGCATTAAAAAATCACAAGGAACGATTTGCGTACCCTGATGAATCAGTTGATAAAATGCGTGTTGGCCATTGGTGCCAGCTTCACCCCAAATGATAGGGCCAGTTTTATATTGAATGCGCTTGCCATCGAGGCAAATAAATTTACCATTGCTTTCCATATCTGCTTGCTGCATATAGGCAGGAAAGCGTGCCATTCCTTGGTCATAGGGAAGTATTGCATGGGAGTCAACATGAAAGAAGTTGTTATACCAAACGCCAATCAGCGCCATAATAACAGGCATGTTTTGCTCTAAAGGAGCCGTTTTGAAATGGTTGTCCATTTCATGGGCACCAGTAAGCAAGTCTTCGAAATTGTCCATGCCTACATACAAAGCGATAGATAAGCCAACAGCAGACCATAGTGAATAGCGGCCGCCGACCCAATCCCAAAAGGCAAACATATTGGCAACATCAATACCAAAATCAGTGACGGCTGCGGCGTTGGTTGAGAGCGCAACGAAGTGTTTAGCTACATGTGCGTTATCTTTAGCACTTTCTAAAAACCAAGTACGTGCTGATTTAGCATTTGTTATGGTTTCTTGTGTGGTAAATGTTTTAGAAGCGACGATGAATAATGTCGTTTCAGCATTGCATTTTTCTAGTGCTCCCATGAGGTGTGCACCATCGATGTTCGATACAAAATGTACATTCAAATCAGGGCTGGCATAGGGTTTAAGCGCATTGCATACCATTGCAGGGCCTAAATCAGAACCACCAATCCCAATATTAACGACGTCTGTAATGCGCTTGCCGGTAAAACCTGTCCATGTGCCATTGCGCACCTTGGTGCTGAACTCGCGCATTTGTTTGAGTACAGCATTAATTTCTGGCATAACATCTTTGCCATTTACATAGACAGGCTCATTGCTACGGTTTCTTAATGCGGTATGTAGTACAGCACGATCTTCAGTAATGTTAATTTTTTTACCAGCAAACATGTTGTCACGCTTGCCTTCAAGGTTTGCTTCTCGTGCTATTTGAAATAGATGTGGTAGCGTTTCTTCCGTAATACGGTGTTTTGAATAATCAAGTAATATGTCCTCGAATTTGAGGCTGAATTTATCAAAGCGTTTTGGATCAGCATCGAATAAATCACGCATTTGCATTTTCAATACAATCTTTTGGTGTTGGCAAAGTGCTTGCCAAGAAGGGTGTTCAGTGAGTGCTGTCATGTAAATTTTCGGTTTTCAGTAAGTTGTTTTTAGTTTAATGGTTACCACAAAGCTGGTATGAATCAAACACATAGTTATCCACTATTATAACATCGGCAACTCGATTTCTTACGTATGCTAGGCACAAAATTTGGGTTGATTAATCATGTGCATGTTGAGATAGTGCCCAAGTCACATGCTCTCTAACCAGCACGTTAGAATTATTTTTGCGTATTGTTAGTGCTGAAACAACCGCTAGAGAGGTTGGAGCGTTGCCTAATCCTACAGCGATATTACGCAACCATTGTGTATAACCAATACGGTAAATAGCACTGCCAGCCATTTTTTGCTTAAATTCATCTTCTGACCAGCTAAAGCATTCAACTAGGCTGATATCATCTAAGCCATTACGTACGTTGAAGTCAGTTTCTTGTGTGGTTTCAGCAAACTTGTTCCAAGGGCAGGTGAGTTGGCAATCGTCACACCCATAGACACGGTTGCCAATAAGCGGGCGCAATGCTTCTGGAATGCTGTTTTTTAGCTCAATAGTGAGGTAGGAGATGCAACGACGTGCATCGACCTCATAGGGCGCTGTAATGGCTTGCGTGGGGCATACATCTATGCACGCAGTGCAAGTGCCGCAGTGGTTAACTGCCGCGGCATCTGCTGGCAGTGGTAGGTTGGTGTAGATTTCACCTAAAAAGAACCATGAGCCGCGATCTTTATTAATAAGCAGGGTGTGTTTGCCGCGCCAACCTAGCCCTGCTTTTTCAGCCAGTGCAACTTCTAATACAGGCGCACTATCAGTAAAAACACGGTATTCAAAATTAACAGGTAATTTCGTTATTTCAGTGCATAGCTGCTGCAATTTTTTTCGCATGACTTTATGGTAATCACGTCCGAGTGCATAACGTGAGATAAATGCTTGATTACTATTTTCAATGACTTGCCAGCTATCTTTTGTTTTTGGTGGTAAGTAATCTAGGCGTGCAGAGATGACGCTAACGGTATTGGGAATTAATTCGGCAGGGCGGGTACGCTTAGTACCATGTTTTGCCATATAATCCATTTCACCATGAAAGCCTTTTTTAATCCATGCCTGATGTTGATGCTCTGCATCATTCAAGTGAATGTCGCTAATGCCGATTTCAGCAAAGCCCAATGCCAGGCCAATTCGCTTGATGTCAGCGGCAAGTTGCCTATAATCGTTAGTTGTTTTGTTGGGGGCGATCATGGCTAGCCATTTTACACGTGAATTAATGGATGAAGCCGCAACGCTTGCGGTTGGGCAGCAGTTTGCAAAAAATGTAACCAATGGCTTGGTTATCTATTTGCATGGCGATTTGGGTGTGGGTAAAACAACGTTTGTTCGTGGTGTTTTGCAAGGTCTCGGCTACACGGGTAAGGTAAAAAGCCCAACTTACACACTGGTTGAACCTTATGTGATTTCTAGTTATAATATATATCATTTTGATTTATATAGATTTTTAGATGAGGAAGAATGGGAGATTTCTGGCTTTAGAGAGTATTTTAATGCGGCTAGTATATGTTTGGTAGAGTGGCCAGAAAAAGCCCATAATTTATTATCGAAGCCAAATTTTGATATTAAAATGGACTTAATAAATGATCATGACCCTGCTAAGGGTCGAAAAATAGAAATTGTTGCACATGGAACTTGTTGTAAATAGTTAAATCAATGTTGATGCAGTGTTTATTCAGGAAAATATGCTTAGATTGCCTTTTATAAAATACGTTATTATGTTTGCTGCTTTATGCGCAAGCACCCCTGTTTTTTCTGCCAATTTAATTACTGCAGCACGTGTTTGGCCGGCGCAAGACTATACACGCGTCACTTTTGAGGCTGAATCTGCTGTTGCTTATCAACAATTCACATTAAAAAACCCTGAACGTTTAGTTTTAGACATTAAGAATGTTGAAATCAATCGTGTCTTAAAGTCCTTATCTAGCAAAATATTAGCGGATGACCCTTATATTAGACAGGTGCGTGTCGCACAATTTAAATCAAACGTTGTTCGTGTCGTGGTCGATTTGAAGGCTGAGGTAAAGCCGAAGGTTTTTGCTTTAAAGCCTGCTGGAGAATACAAACATCGTTTAGTGCTTGATATTTACCCATTGGAAGACCCTTTAATAGCCATGCTTGATAGGCTTGAAAATCCAAATAATACTGATAATAGACAGCCTAAGCCAATTGTTGAGCCGTTGCCATCAGGTAGCAACAAACCAGGTAACACTAAGCCTAGTAATACGAATAAAAGAAAGCCGCGCATACTTACTATCGCTATTGATGCTGGACACGGTGGCGAAGACCCAGGTGCGCGTGGGGCAAAAGGTAGTTACGAAAAAAAGATTACTTTAGCTATTGCAAAAAAATTGAAGGCAAAAGTAGATGCAGAACCTAATATGCGCGGTGTGCTAACGAGAGATGGTGATTATTTTGTTTCTTTAAGAGGGCGCGTTATTAAGGCGCGCAAGCTTAAAGCAGATCTGTTTGTGTCTATTCATGCTGATGCTTTTACCAAGTCTTCGGCAAGAGGCTCTTCAGTATTTGCCTTGTCTCAACGTGGTGCGACGAGTGCTTCAGCACGTTATTTAGCTAAAAAAGAGAATGAGTCAGACTTGATTGGCGGTGTGAGCCTCAGTGATAAAGAACCAATATTGGCTAGGACACTTTTAGACTTGTCACAAACGGCCACAATTAGCGATAGTATTAAACTGGGTAAGGCTGTGTTAAATCATGTTAAGGGTGTCAATGTATTACATAAAAAGCATGTTGAGCAAGCGGCATTTGCCGTCTTAAAGTCACCAGATATTCCGTCGATATTAGTTGAAACAGCCTTTATTACGAACCCATCAGAAGAGCGTAAACTTAATAGTAGTAAACATCAAAACAAATTGGCGGCTTCTATTCTTTCGGGCATCAAGCAATATTTTGCATCTAGCCCTGCTTTAGCAAAGGTTGAAATACGATAACGTATGCTAGGGTAACCGACCCTTTGTCTAGCAAGGCAATCAATGATGCAATGTTCAGGTAAAATAAGCTTTTAATCGTTATTCTGCGCATGGCTCGAATCAAACAACTTCCAGATCAACTTATTAGCCAGATTGCTGCTGGTGAGGTTGTCGAACGTCCAGGATCTGCGTTAAAAGAGCTGCTAGAAAATAGCTTAGATTCAGGCGCCACCAATATACAAGTGTATTTACAGCAAGGTGGTATTAAGCAAATCAAAGTGATTGATAATGGTGTTGGCATCCCTAAAGATGACTTGAAATTAGCCTTAACACGGCATGCAACAAGTAAAATTAGCACCTTAGAGGATTTAGAAGCCGTTGCCAGTCTTGGTTTTCGTGGTGAGGCTTTAGCAAGTATTGCATCAGTGTCACGCGCACAAATTAGCAGTCGTGCACAAGCCTCTAAACATGCTTGGCATATCACTTCAAATGGCAGTGAATTGTCAGTTGTTGCACCTGCTGCATTAGATGTTGGCACTATTGTAGAGGTGGGTGACCTTTATTTTAATACGCCAGCACGTCGTAAATTTTTAAAAAAAGATGCGACCGAGTTTGGACACTGCGAGGCAGCCTATACTTATGCTGCATTATCTCGTCCCGATGTGGCTTTTACACTACAGCATAATGAGCGTGTAATAAGCCGTTATGCTATTGCAACGCCTGAAAAAAGATTTAATGAGGTGCTAGGTACTGAATTTGCAGCTGAAACGATTGCTGTTGATGAAACAGCAGCAGATTTGCGACTATGGGGCTTGATTGCTAAACCTACGTATAACAGGCATAGGCGCGATACGCAATATGTCTATGTGAATGGTCGGTTTGTGCGAGATAAATTGATTTCACATGCAATCCGGCAGGCTTATCAGGATGTATTGCATCATGATAGACATCCTGCGTATGTGTTGTTTTTAGCGCTTAATCCTAATTTAGTCGATGTTAATGTGCATCCAGCTAAAACAGAGGTGCGTTTTAGAGATGGCCAAGCAATCCATCGCTTTATTTTCCATGCGTTAAATAAAATGTTGGCAACGCCAACAGGTGTTTCTAATGCGGCGACAGCTAATCAAGCGCCACATAATCCTTTCTCTAGTAGACAAAACTACCCGCAACATCAAGCACAAATGCCATTAACGGCAGAGCAATCGACAGGTTTTTATAAAACAATGTTTGGTGATGCTGTAACCTCTAACAAAGAAGGTGATGTATTAAACACGACATCTTTAGGGGGTATACCTAGATCTAAATTAGAAGCTTCTTCCGATGTTTCTCAGGGTTTGCCTTCTGAAGTACTCGGAACACAGGCAGAATTTCCACTGGGTTTTGCACTAGCGCAAATTCACGGTGTGTATATTTTGGCGCAAAATGTGCAAGGCTTAGTTGTAGTTGATATGCATGCTGCACACGAACGTATTATGTATGAACGTTTAAAAGAGGCATTAGAAACGGATGCTGTTCCTATGCAGCCGCTGCTCATTCCGGTGAGTTTTAATGCAGATAGGCTAGAAGTTGCAACCGTGCAAGAAGAGCTTAGTGCTGGTCAGGGTAGTTTGAAGCAGTTGGGTTTTGAGTTTGCTATCCTTTCTCCAAATACACTCGCTATTCGCGCAGTGCCTATGTTGTTGCAACACGCTGATGCTGTCACTTTGGCGCGGGATGTATTGCGTGATTTACGTGAATACGGTGCTTCACGTGCGCTTACTGAGCGTAGAAATGAGATGTTAGGCACGATGGCTTGTCATGCGGCTGTACGTGCGAACCGCACGTTAACAGTGCCAGAAATGAATGCTTTGTTACGTGATATGGAGTCTACAGAAAGATCAGGGCAATGTAATCATGGCAGGCCAACTTGGTTTCAAGTTTCAATGGCTGATTTAGATAAAATGTTTATGCGTGGGCAATAGATAAACTTATGCGTATTACTTCTTCTTTTTGCCCTTAAACAAGCGCCAAATGTAGCTATCTGGTACTTCTAAATCATTAATAATGTAGTTGAGTGCTTTGATGTTGTTGAGTGTTGAGGGTAGTGCAGCACTGGCGCGTTGTGTACCACAAAATAGAATGCGATCACCAATAGCTAAGGCCATTGATGTATCAGGTACGAGTGATGGATGATTGTTTCTAACCAGTAAAATCGGCACTAGATGAAGTTTGTCATCACGATCAAATGGATCTTGTATGAGGTGCTGCAATTTTACTGTAGTGCCTTCGTTTAAATGTTCGTAAACACCGGGTGTGCTTTCACTATTTATTGTGATGGCCCAAGTTTCTGGTACATTTTCTCCAACGATATCAACCAGCTTGTTAATGAGTTCATTCGCCCATTGGTTATTTTGTTTGCGCACTAAAGTTAAAAACTCGGTCAGAAGTGGGCAGATCATATGTGCTAAACATTCGTGCGCAATAATATCAGTCGGTTGCATGGTGATATCAGCATTAAATTTCTTGAATAATGGATTGTTTTGTCGATGGTTTCTTCTTATAACAAAAAATAATTTTGGGTTGAGTTCAAAAGCCGTCATTACAATGGATAAGTTGTTAATATCATTATCCGTGCCCGCCACGATGCCAACAGCATCTTTAATATCAGCTTCTGTTAATGTTTTTGCTTCTGTACCGCTGCCAATAACGCATTTTTCACATGACGTGAGTTCTGGCATGGCTTCAATAATGGTAATTTGAAGATGCTCACGTTGTAAGTTTTCTATTACAGACTTACCAAATCGACCATAGCCACATACAATCCATTGGCCTCTAGGCGGGTTTTTAGGTGGCGTTAATTTTTCACCAGGCACCCCTGTCAGCCAGTCATGCAAATGATAGGTACTAAGTGCATGTACACGCATGGCAAGTTGGTCACCAAATAGGCTATATGGGTTAACAACGAGGTCGGTGCCAAATGAGGCCATGTTTGCAGCAATGTCATCACGTTCTGCACGAGCGATGACTTGTATCTTAGGATTGGTGAGTTTGACTGCGATTGCAACAGCAAGATTAACGTCATCATCATTGGTGAGTGCCACAACACCTCGACATTGTGGATGGTTAATACCTGCCCTTATTAGATTTTCAGGTGACTTGGCATCGGCACAAAGCGTGAGAATATTGTTTTTAGTTTCAGAAAGTTCTAGCTCGTTGAGGCGCTCTTCATTTTGCTCGATAACAACCACACGCTTGCCTTTTTCATCTAATATTTTGGCTAATAAGCTTGCGGATTGCCCATAGCTACATAAAATATAAAAAGGTTCGTTTAGCTTGCTGACATTATTTGTAAAACGCGCTTCCGTGATTGATTTGCGAAGATTTACATCTTGTAGCAACGTGATGATTTTACCAACTGCGTAAAACCAAGGGATGACGGTGAAGTAGATTGAGAACGTCATCCATATACGTTGTGCTTGACTATAAGGGTAGGGGATTTCACCAAAACCGATGGTTGTTGCTGTGTAACTAATGACATAAAACGCTTCAAAAATACTCATATGCCATGGATTGCCATTATCATCGACGCCAGGCATGAGCGTTAGACCGAGAGTGGCAATCGCAAAACTGGCGATGATTAAGATGAGTGGCCGCCGCAAGCGGCGCAGAATCATAAAGAGAATGCTATTCATGTTTTAACATGGCTTATTGTAGGTGTTCAATACTTGCTGGTCGTTTACTTAAAGTTAGCGTCTTTGGCTAAT